>Ga0157380_10000011_pt1 | contig 132153 bp, 101 predicted proteins | sample S35metaG_FD_119757 | JGI IMG/M metagenome (GOLD analysis project Ga0157380, IMG submission 119757) | Switchgrass rhizosphere microbial communities from Kellogg Biological Station, Michigan, USA - S3-5 metaG | ecosystem: Host-associated > Plants > Roots > Rhizosphere > Soil | place: USA...
ATCCCAGGTCGAGAATTTTTTTGATGTCGTAATCTGTATCACGTACAACCATCGAAAGCACCGTTCTGATTTTTTCTTTTCTCCTGCTTTCAGCCTCCATCGGAAAAATTACAACAGTGCCACCAGGCAGGAATGCAACCCAGTTGTTGGGAAAAACTGCATCTGGAAGGCTGGTTTCCGTTCCATGATCATGAACAAAGACCGAAATTCCTTCAGCACGTAATTGATTTACAGCAGCATTAAATTCATCGATGGCCAGGGCTGTTATTGCACCGGCGGGTATATCGGGTTGCTTTTGAAAAAAATTATTTAATGAGGTTTCCCTGTTAAAAGCGAAGGTGGAAGGCGCCACCAGGAGCAATGCTTTGGCAGCCATTGCTTAAAGGGTTACAAGCCTGATGTTTTTTTCACTGCGCAGATGCGCATGAATAATGTGATGGGTTTCGGGATTATCTGTATGCTTCCCGGCAGCTTCCCTGATATCTGCCAGGTTATTTCCAATCACCGACGGATCAAAATATCCGTAACCTGAATACTGACCATTTTCCACCTTAACAACGGATTGTTCCAGGTGATTACGGCCTTTATCAATTATCAGAAAATGAGGATGCTCAAAATGCAAGGTGGATATTGCCGTTTCAACCCTTTTATTATAAGATTCAGGTGCTTCAAGATGGATACACGCACCTTTGCATTTTTTTACCTGGTGATTGAAACAGGGCCCGTTTCCTTTTTCAATACCGCTGAGTTTTGTGCATAGTTGGTGTTGAACGACTTTTTGATGGATGACATGGAGGGCATGCTCCATCTTCCTGAAACTGGCAAGCGGTTTTGAGTTTTGTTTTGAAATGTTGGCTGCAAATAACTGCAGATAGCCATGTTCATCCGTCCTGTCAAATATTCCAATATCAAATTTTCTTATTTTTCCAGACCTGTTATATTTCGGAAGATGCTTCTTTATCTCTTCGGATTCCATCAGCAAGGCAATTAATTCAGTACCTGTAACATGATACGTCACTTCATGCAGCTCAGACCTGATTCTTGCATTTTTTGAAGAGCTTTTTTTTGCCTTGAAATGGCTCAGGATGCGTTTCCTGATGTTTTTGCTTTTCCCGATGTATATTATTTCTCCTTTTCTGTCATGAAAGTAATAAATGCCTGGCCGTTCTGGTATTTCATATATTCTTTCCGTGTCAAGACAGTCAGGCATATGAGCATGTTTTACCGGGTTAAGCGCCATTTCAATTGATCCGTCCAGATCGGCATGCAGTATTCTTTCAAACAGCCTGACTGTGGCCTCTGCATCACCCGTGGCGCGATGCCTGTTGTTAAGTTCAATGCCCAGCTGCTGGCACAGTTTGCCGAGAGAATAGGATGGATGACCGGGGATTAATTTTCTGCTGAGCTTACAGGTGCAAAGTGTTTTTTTATTAAATGATAAACCTGCGTTTTTAAATTCCTGCTTTACAAAGCTGTAATCAAACTGCACGTTGTGTCCAACAAAAATAGTACCTTCTGTAATTTCTTCAATATCCCTCGCTATTTCATGAAAAAACGGAGCGGTTCCCACCATTTCATCCGTAATGCCCGTTAGTTTAACTACAAATGGCGGGATAGGCCTTTCAGGATTTACCAGGCTGTTAAATTGCCTGACGATTTGTTTTCCGTCATGGACAAAAACTGCAATTTCCGTAATTCTGTCTGTCCAGGCATTGCCTCCTGTTGTTTCTACATCAATAATGGAATACATAAGCAATGCTGATGGTTTTAAATTTGCGGCCTTTTTTCATTGATGCAGTAAAATTAAGCCTTCGGAAGCCGCAAAAAAACAGGAAATAAGAAATTTATTCACCGCAGCTTTTAATAAATATAGTTATTTAATTGAAATCCAGTTGCTTTGCATATTAAACCGGCAAATCAGCCTGTTAAGATTTTTCTGGTATCGGGGCAGGGGCCTTATCCGCAGATTTGGTGGCTGCAAGGATCTCCGCAAGAAGGGTATTGGCATCGGCAACCGTGATGACTCTTGAAAATGAAATGGAAAGCCTGCCTTTTTCCTCTTTCATCCTGCTTTGATTCGGATGGCGCTGAACATAATTGAGAATGGAAGTAAAGATATCGGATTTATAAAAACCCGAATTAGGATTGCTCACAAAATAGGCTTTCAGCTGGCTGTTCTTCAGAATGATTTTTTCAAAACCAAGCGCTTTTGATTTCCATCTGAGCCTGATGGTGTTAAATAATTCAAATACCTGTTTTGGAACGGGCCCGAATCGGTCGGTCAGCATGCCTTCAAAAGCCACCAGGTTTCCTTCTTCTTCAATGTCATCAATTTCCTTATACAGGCTGAGTCTTTCAGTGATATTTTCCACATAGGAAGTCGGAATAAGGATTTCAAGATCGGTATCAATCTGGCAGTCATAAACGAAACTTTCACGATCGCTTTTTGGGAAAAGGTCTTTGAAATCCGTGTCCTTCAATTCCCTGATCGCTTCATCCAGTATCTTATGGTACATTTCAAATCCGATTTCCGAAATAAATCCGCTTTGCTCTCCGCCAAGCAGGTTTCCTGCACCCCTGATATCAAGATCACGCATGGCGATGTTAAAGCCGCTGCCTAGCTCTGAGAATTCTTCAATGGCTTTAAGTCTTTGCCGTGCTTCCTGAGTCAAAACCGTAAACGGAGGCGATAATAAATAACAAAACGCTTTTTTATTTGATCGTCCAACACGTCCGCGCATCTGGTGCAGATCACTAAGTCCAAAGTTCTGTGCCTGGTTGATCATGATCGTATTGGCATTGGAGATGTCTAAACCCGATTCAATGATGGTAGTCGCAACAAGCACATCCGCTTCTCCTTCTATGAATTGCATCAGCACATCTTCCAGCTTGCTGCCATCCATTTGACCGTGGCCAACCACCACCTTCACATCCGGGCATAGTCTTTTGATCAGATCAGCCAGCTCATGGATGTTCTGCACCCTGTTATGTACAAAAAACACCTGGCCCCCGCGGCTCACTTCATACATCACAGCATCTCTGATCACGTTTTCATTGAATACATGCAGCTCGGTGGTGATGGGATAACGGTTGGGAGGAGGGGTATTGATGATGGAAAGATCACGGGCACCCATAAGTGAAAACTGAAGGGTCCTTGGAATTGGTGTGGCAGTGAGTGTCAGCGTATCAACATTCACACGCAATGATTTGATTTTCTCCTTTGCTGCAACACCAAATTTTTGTTCTTCATCCACGATGAGCAAACCCAGATCCCTGAATTTTATATCCTTGCTCAGCAACCTGTGGGTGCCGATGATGATATCGACTTTCCCTTCAAGCAGATTTCTTAATGTTAATGATTGCTGCGCCGTGCTTTTAAACCTGTTTATGTAGTCCACAGTGCATGGCAGGTCTTTAAGCCTGTCTTTGAATGTTTTGAAATGCTGCAGGGCAAGGATGGTGGTGGGAACGAGCACGGCAACCTGCTTGCCGTCAGTAACAGCTTTAAATGCAGCCCTGATTGCAATTTCTGTTTTGCCGAATCCTACATCACCGCAAATAAGCCTGTCCATGGGATATTCCTTTTCCATATCAGCTTTTACATCCTTTGTAGATTTGATCTGGTCGGGGGTGTCCTCATAAATAAAAGACGCTTCAAGCTCATTCTGCAAATAGGTATCAGGTGAAAAGGCAAAACCCTGATGTGTTTTTCTTTTGGCATACAGTGCAATCAGGTCTTTTGCTATATCCTTGACCTTTTTCTTGGTTTTGGTTTTCAGTGTTGCCCACGCAGTCCCTCCCAGCTTATGCATGGCAGGCTCTGTCCCTTCGCTGCTTACATACCTGGAAATCCGGTGGAGTGAATGAATGCTGATGTACAGTACATCATTATCCTTGTAGATAAGCCTGATGGCTTCCTGGGGCGTTCCGTTTACATCAATCTTCTCCAGGCCCGCAAACCTTCCGATTCCATGGTCGATATGGGTTATATAATCTCCGGGTTTTAGCTTGTTAAGTTCCTTGATTGTTAAAGACTGGCTTTTGCTGAAATTCTTTTTTAGTCTGAACCGGTGATAGCGGTCAAAAACCTGGTGGTCGGTATAGCAGGCCATGCGCAGTTCATGGTCAATAAATCCTTCATGAAGCGATAACAAAATAGGAAAGAATTCAAACGGCTGATGTGCCGACCGCGCTTTTGCTGCCAGGTCCTCAAAAATGGCATAGATCCTTTCCACCTGCCGGGCTGTATCGGAAAAAATCACATTCGTATATCCCTTGCTGTTATTGCTGATGAAATCGCTCGTGAGCAGGTCGAAGTTCTTATTGAAAGATGGCTGGGGTTGCTGCTTATAGGTTAAAACGGTATCTGACTTATGAAAATTCCTGCCCCATTCGATTACATGAAAGCCGCTCAGCAGCTTTTTAAATTCTTCAGGACTGTCGAAAAGCTCATGCGGCTGATGCTTCAGCGTATCTCCGTTTTCATCAAGAGCCTCCAGGTCAGCGGCGCCAAGTTTTTCATAACTTGATTCAATCCCTTCCACGGCAATTTTCAGGTCGGATGCATAAATCACTGTTTCATTACTGATGAAATTCAGGAATGAATCCCTTTCATCTTCCAGCAGCCGGGTTTGAACATTGGGAATAATGGTAACCTGGTGCATGACCTGCTCCGATAGCTGCGAGGCAGGATCAAAGGTCCTTATCGAATTCACCTGGTCCCCTGAAAATTCCATCCTGTATGGCAATTCATTCGCAAACGAAAAAACATCCACAATGCCACCGCGCACTGCAAACTCACCGGCTTCAGAAACAAAATCAACCCTGCTGAATTCATTCTCAGTGAGGAAATCAACAATGAAATCAATGGACAGCTTATCGCCTGTTTTGGCATCCATCGTATTCTTTGCAAGCTGATGCCGTGTAACCACTTTCTCATGAATTGCTTCAGCGTAGGTGACAACAGTCAGGGGCTTTTTCACTTTGCTGATCCGGCTCAGCACTTCAGCGCGTTGCAGCACCTGGCTGTTATCGGGCAAATGAAGCTGATAGGATTTTTTATAGGATGAAGGGAAAAAAAGGATCTTACTGTCCCCCTGGATGTTTTCCAGGTCGTTCATAAAATAGGCAGCTTCTTCGCGGCCAGGCAAAATGTAAACAGCGTGATGCGGATGTTCCCGATGAAGTGCAGAACTGATCAGGGCAGGAGCGGATCCGGATACACCATGAAGGTAAACATGATGGGACCCCGGCTGCCGCATCAGAGAAAGAATGTTGCGGGTCTTTTCCTGGAGCCTGTACTGTTCAATAATGTCCTCTGCTTTCAAAGAAATGTGATTGAAATTGTTCAACAGCAGGCCCCCGCATTTGTTTGGGGAGGCGGACCTGGGGTAAATGCGTTATACAGTCTCAGCAGAGAATTTCAACATGAAGTCTTCAGCTGCTCTTACCATTTCAGGTGATCCGATAAAGATTGGTGTTCGCTGGTGAAGGGATCTGGGTTGCAGGTCAAGGATTCTTTTAAATCCATCAGAAGCAATGCCGCCTGCCTGTTCCACGATAAAAGCCAGCGGGTTGCATTCATACAGGAGACGCAGCTTGCCTTTCGGAGACTTGGCAGTGGAAGGATACATGTAAATCCCCCCTTTGAGCAGGTTCCTGTGGAAGTCCGCAACAAGGGAGCCGATATAACGGGAAGAGTAAGGCCGGCTGGTTACACGGTCTTCAGTCTGACAATATTTAATATAACGTTTAACCCCTTCAGGGAAATGAACGTAATATCCTTCATTGATCGAGTAGATCTGGCCTGTTTTAGGGATGGTGATATCAGGATGGGAAAGGCAAAACTCTCCTATGGAAGGATCCAGTGTAAATCCGTTAACTCCTCGGCCGGTAGTGTATACGAGCATCGTGGATGAACCATAGGTTATATAACCTGCCGCTACCTGCTCCGTTCCTTTCTGCAAAAAATCGCTCAGCTCTACAGCGCCCGAAAGTGAAGTCCGCCTGTAAATGGAGAAAATTGTTCCGATAGATACATTCACATCAATGTTGGATGAACCATCCAGTGGATCAATGGCAATCACATACCTGGCATTCTTCGACACTTCTCCGTCAATATGAACCATGTCTTCATTCTCTTCTGACGCCACAGCGCAGCATTCGCCGCCATAGCTTAATGCCGATATAAACTGTTCGTTCGCATACACATCAAGCTTTTTTACTGTTTCTCCCTGTATGTTGGTGGTTCCCATATCACCAAGGATATCAACCAGTCCGGCTTTGTTAACTTCCCGGTTTACCATTTTTGCTGCAATACCGATGTCTCTGAGCAATCGGGAAAGTTCGCCTTTGGCATACGGAAAATCATTTTGCTTTTCAATGATAAACTGCCCTAAAGTCAACACCCGGTTCTTATTTAAATTCATCTTAATCCATTTGAGGATTGCAAATATCGTAAAAATCAGGAACCTGTCAAGCAGGAAAAATGCGGGTTGCCATGATGATTGTTTCTGCTATCATGGATCGGTATGCAAGGGATCACCTTTAGTTTTCAATTTGAAATACTGCGCATTAAGATTAACTTTTTGCTTAATTTTGTTGACCAATATTCACTGTATGATTTCTGCCCCCGTATATAAGCCTAAAAATAAAATCCGCATCGTTACTGCTGCTTCGCTTTTCGACGGGCACGACGCAGCTATTAACATCATGCGCAGGATTATTCAGGCCAGCGGTGCAGAAGTAATTCATCTGGGGCATGACAGGAGCGTGATGGAAGTGGTGAATTGTGCCATACAGGAGGATGCCCAGGCCATTGCCATGACAAGCTACCAGGGTGGTCACATGGAGTATTTCAAATACATGTATGACCTGCTGAAGGAAAAAGGATGCGGCCATATTAAAATATTCGGCGGCGGGGGAGGAGTTATTCTACCCGACGAAATGGAGGAACTTCACCGGTATGGCATAGCCAGGATTTATTCGCCCGATGACGGCCGGTCCATGGGGCTGCAGGGTATGATCAATGACATGCTGATGAAAAGCGATTTTCCCTCGGGGACCAACCTGAACGGGGAGATCAGGACCTTTGCGAAACGAGATTTCAGCGCCATTGCCAGGCTCATTTCATGCGCTGAAAATAATCCGGAAGAATTCAAACTTATCCATTCTGAAATCAACAAAAAGAATGCTCCTGACCAGGCAGGAATTGGTGACCCTCCTGTTCTTGGTATAACCGGTACAGGAGGTGCAGGAAAATCGTCCCTGGTGGATGAACTGGTAAGACGATTTTTACTCGACTTTCGCGAGAAGACCATTGCAATAATTTCCGTTGATCCTTCCAAAAGAAAAACAGGTGGTGCATTGCTTGGTGACCGCATACGGATGAATGCAATCAGCAACGACAGGGTTTATATGCGCTCACTGGCGACAAGACAATCGAATCTTGCACTTTCAAAATATGTGAAAGAAGCCATTGACATTGTCAAAGCAGCTCATTTCGATCTGATCATACTTGAAACCTCCGGTATCGGCCAAAGTGATACAGAGATCATCGAACACAGTGATACGAGCCTGTATGTGATGACGCCAGAATTCGGTGCACCCACACAGCTTGAAAAAATCGATATGCTTGATTTTGCAGATATCATTGCATTAAACAAGTTCGATAAGCGCGGCGCACTCGATGCACTCCGGGATGTGAAAAAACAGTTCAAACGTAATCACCAGTTGTGGGACACACCTGATGAAAAAATTCCTGTCTATGGCACCATTGCATCCCAGTTCAACGATCCGGGAATGAACAGGCTGTACAGGGCCGTGATGCTGAAAATTGCTGAAAAAACCGGAAAAGATCTGCACTCTGATCTTCATTCTTCAGAGGAGATGTCGGAGAAAGTTTACATCATACCACCTGCACGAATCAGGTACCTTAGCGAAATAGCTGAAAACAACAGGAAGTATGACCAATGGGTCGCTGATCAGTGCGTAGTTGCCCGTAAACTCTATGGCATCCATGAATCATTAAAAGCACTCGAAACCTCTGCAATAGAAGAAAAGGGAAAGTTGAAAGCGGGTCTTGAATCGCTTTACCGGGAGATTGAGACTGGATTTGACGGTAACAATAAAAAGATCATTGAATCATGGTATCAGAAGGTAAAGAAGTACAAGGATGAATACTACACTTACAAAGTCAGGGGCAGGGAAATAAAAATTAAAACCCATACCGAATCGCTCTCTCACTTGCCAATACCCAAAATAGCCATGCCGTCATTTACCGCCTGGCCCGACATCCTGCGCTGGAGCCTGATGGAAAATGTTCCAGGTGAATTTCCCTATGCTGCAGGTGTTTTTCCGTTTAAACGGGAAGGTGAGGATCCGACCAGGATGTTTGCCGGAGAGGGCGGACCGGAACGGACGAACAGGCGATTCCATTATGTCAGTATCAGCACCCCTGCCAAAAGATTGTCCACTGCTTTTGATTCAGTAACCCTGTATGGCCAGGATCCCGACCACAGGCCCGACATCTATGGCAAAATTGGTAACAGCGGTGTTTCCATCTGCTGCCTGGATGATGCTAAAAAGCTCTATTCCGGGTTTAACCTGGCCGATCCGAAAACATCGGTAAGCATGACCATCAACGGTCCTGCAGCCATTATCACAGGCTTTTTCATGAATGCTGCCATTGATCAGCAGTGTGAATTGTATATCAGGAAAAACGGTCTGGAGCAGGAGGTGAATGAAAAGATAAATGCCCTGTTCAAAAACAAGGGTCAGCTCAGGCCGGCATACCAGGGGGAGCTTCCGCAGGGTAATGACGGATTAGGACTGATGTTGCTCGGGGTAACTGGCGATCAGGTCTTACCAGGTGAGGTCTATGAAAAGATTAAAGCTGAAACACTGGCCGCTGTTCGCGGAACTGTCCAGGCTGATATACTCAAAGAAGACCAGGCGCAGAACACCTGCATTTTTTCAACTGAATTTGCGCTGCGCCTGATGGGTGATGTTCAGGAGTATTTTATTAAAAATAAAATCAGGAATTTCTATTCGGTTTCTATTTCAGGATATCATATCGCAGAGGCGGGCGCCAACCCGATAACTCAGTTGGCTCTCACGCTGAGCAATGGCTTTACGTATGTGGAATATTATGTAAGCAGGGGGATGGATATAAATCAGTTTGCACCCAACCTGAGCTTCTTTTTCAGCAATGGCATCGACCCCGAATATTCAGTAATAGGCAGGGTTGCAAGGAGAATATGGGCTAAAGCCATGAAACATAAATACCATGCAGACGAAAGGTCACAGATGCTTAAATATCACATCCAGACCTCCGGCAGGTCGCTGCATGCCCAGGAAATTGATTTTAATGACATCAGGACTACTTTACAGGCGCTTTATGCCATCTATGATAACTGTAACTCCCTACACACAAATGCCTACGATGAGGCCATTACAACACCCACTGAAGAAAGCGTACGCCGGGCCATGGCCATCCAGTTGATCATTAACAGGGAACTTGGTCTGGCAAAAAATGAAAATCCATTACAGGGGTCCTTTATCATTGAGGAGCTTACTGACCTGGTAGAAGAAGCCGTGCTGAAAGAATTTGACAATATTACCGAAAGGGGTGGAGTGCTTGGTGCGATGGAAACAATGTATCAGCGAGGCAAGATACAGGAGGAAAGCCTCTACTATGAAACCCTGAAGCACAATGGTGAATATCCCATCATTGGCGTAAATACCTTTCTTTCCAGCAAAGGCTCGCCAACCATCCTTCCAAAAGAAGTGATCAGGGCCTCAGAAGAGGAAATGGAGTATCAGATCACCATGATTCATGCCCTGCATGAGCGAAACAGGGAACAGTCAGGAAAGCAGCTTGAAATGCTGCAGAAAACGGCCATACATAATGAAAATATTTTTGAATCCCTGATGGAAGTTTCCAAGCGCTGTTCACTGGGCCAGATCACCAATGCACTTTTTGAGGTTGGAGGTCAATATCGCCGGAATATGTAGGTTTTCCGCCGGTAAGCACCTGTTTTTAAAAAATTTATTGGATCTGATTTACCATTTCCGGAACAAAACGCCTCCTTTTTAAGTTTAATAGCTTTTACAAATCAGGATTCCGCCTTTTATTGCGGGTTTTAATCAACCGGTACAATTTGCTGGTTTTAAAATTATTAACCTGAACGAAACAGTTAGTCGGCTGATGTTAAAAACTTATTGCCAAAGCGATGAATTAATTTGATTATAATGGCTCTGCTTTGTATATTTGCAATTCTGCGCCCAATTGTATATAACCTAGACAAATAAATTGATTCATGAAGGTTTTGACCTTAGACATAGAAGATTGGTTTCACATTCTTGGTAATAAATCGACAGCACTTCCGGAACAGTGGAGACAATTTCCAGCCAGAATTCATGAAAATAACGATCGACTGCTGGAAATCCTTGACAAACATCAGACTAAAGCTACTTTTTTTATTCTTGGCTGGATCGCAGAAAAATATCCTGAGGTAGTTAAAAAAATACATGATGCAGGCCATGAAATAGGCACACATTCCTATGGCCACCAGCTGCTGTTTAACCAGTCGCCTGAAGAGATGCGCCAGGATATGCTTTATTCCATTAAGCTGCTTGAAGACCTGACAGGCGAAAAGATTTCATTATACAGGGTTCCGGGTTTCTCCATCACACATAAAACATCTTATGCCTGGGAAATACTGGCTGAGTGTGGTATCACCACTGATGCCTCCGTTTTCCCTGCCGACCGGATCCATGGCGGAATCAATGATTTTATCTGTGCTGTGCCATGCAGGTTAAGGATTAATGGAGTGGAGATAAAGGAATTTCCTGTAAGCACGCAAAAAATATTCGGAAAGCGCTTCGTTTACTGCGGTGGCGGTTATTTCAGATTTTTCAATTATTCACTGATTAAAAAATGGATGACAGATGCCCGTTATGTGATGAGCTATTTCCATCCGCGTGATTTTGATCCGGGACAACCCATGATCGAAGACCTTGCCTGGTATCGCAAGTTCATGAGCTACACAGGTCTGAAAAATTCACGTCAGAAATTTGAACAAATGCTCACTGATTTTAAATTTACAGATATCAGGACTGCAACTACAATGATAAACTGGGAGAACACTCCCGTGATTAACCTTCAGCCTGTATTGCATAAACAGCAGCAGCAGCCAAAAGGAAAACTGATCACACCCAGGGTTTCCGAACCTTCTCTGGTTACATTTAAGAATAATCCCTGATTCGTACACTTTTCGGTTTTCCATTTATCTCAGAATTTTTAATATTATTTCGGGATTTCACTTTACTGATTGAAATTAATCTTAATTTCACTCCTGATAAAAGTGAAAGGTCATGAAAAAATCCCTCCTTCTTTCCAGCTTTCTTTTGTTCAGTTTAAAATTATCTGCCCAGTTTTTTCCGTATCAGGGCTCTGTACCGGCGGGTATCCCCGATAGCAATGTCAATGCTGATTTCCCGATTATGGCATTGGGTTTACCAGCACAAATTGATTCCACTTTCGGACTTGCAGAGGTCTGTGTTGATATCACACATCCGCAGGTGAGTGATCTGAAAATTTCACTGACATCGCCTGACGGCACCACCATTGTACTTTCCCTGCATAATGGCATGGGCGGATCCAATTATCCGGGAACCTGCTTTCAGATGAATGCCGGCCAGCCGATCAGTTCCGTGGTTGCGCCTTTCATCGGCAGTTTTATCCCTGACGAATCTTTGAATTTTTTAAATAATGGTCAGGATCCTAATGGCATCTGGACCCTCACTGTGCTTGATGCATTCCCTTTTTACAGCGGACAGCTCAATACCTGGTCACTTTCATTCAGCATCAATCCTCCTCCTGATCCCGCAGTGATGCAGGGCCTCTGCACCACAACTAATGCTGCCGGTTGCAGCTGCAAGGATACGACCCTTAACGATTGTGATCTGCTCCCTGATCTTACATGCTCCTATGTCATCATCAGAAATGGATGGAATGAATATGCCGGTAGCGTCGATATGCCAAATGCAGTAATAGACATTGGTTCAGGTCCTGTTGAAATGCGACCCACCAATGTGTGTTTCTGTGACACGGTAAATGTACCCTGTAACACAATATTATGTCCTGACAGTTCTGCACCGCGTGAACTTGTAAATCAACGGATCTATCATAAGAACCCGAATGGTCAGATGTCCTTTCATGATACACCGGCCGGAACCCAAAGCTTTCATCCTACGCACAACCATGTTCATGCAGAAGAATTCATGGAATTTTCGCTACGGGTGGCCACACCTGATCCCGATCCTGTTAGCTGGCCAATAATCGGCAAATCGGTTAAACAGGGATATTGTATGATTAACATGGGTGACTGCGATGGCGTTGACAGTATCTGTATGAGCCATGGCCAGGTTATTACCAACGCCATGCTTCCGAATTATAACCTCGGGACTATTACAGGCTGTGGAAACCAGGGGCAGGGCGTTTATGTGGGACGTTATGATCTTTACGGTGCCGGATTTGGCCAGACAATCAACCTGACAAATGTCTGCAACGGAGATTATTACCTGGTTGCCAATATTGATCCGCATAACCATTTTACAGAAGAGGACGAGACCAATAATGCCATTGCCGTTCCGGTGCATTTAACCAAACAGGCCGGCATGCCATTACCTGCTGCGTTTACCTATACCGTTACCGGGTTTATTGCGGGGTTCTTTAATTACACTCCCAATGTTACCCGGACCTGGGATTTTGGCGATGGAACTGTTCTTGTCCATCCGATGCCTGTTCACCAGTACCAGAATCCCGGAACGTATATCGTTAAGCTTACTGTGTCAGACAGCAGTTGTGCAACTACCAGTGCGCAAACTGTTATTGTCAGTAATATCTCAACAGGCATTCATGATATTACCGGATTATTTAACCTGGAAGTGTATCCCAATCCTGCAGCAAAAGATTTTACTGTTTCTTATGAGCTGGCAGAGCCTACAGCTGTCACCATCGGCCTGTTTAATGTGATAGGGGAAAAGATCACGGAATTTGACGAAGGAATGAGGATGGCTGGCAAGCATGAAAAAAAGATCAGCAGCCTGCAACCGGGAAGCTACCTGCTCAGGCTGAATGCAGGAGAACATGTTTATTTTAAAAGAGTGACTATCCTTCGCTGAAACGCAGTAGTATAATTCCGTGCGCTTTCGTTTGCTCCCCTGTATCACATGAGATTTCGTATACTGCTTTCCATACTTATTTTATTTGCAGGCTCTGCCTTTTCTGATCCGCTGGAAAAAGGTTTTAAAAGGCTGAAGATTTATGATTATTTCCAGGCAAAAGCCAATTTTGAAAAGGCTTTCAGGAAAAGAACGGCCGGCGCTGCTTACGGGCTCAGCCTGATTTATGCATCACCTTATAATCCTTTCTACAACCTCGATTCGGCAAGGGTTTATATCCTGATAGCCGATTCATCCCTTCAGCAGTCAACCCACAAACAGCTGGAAGGATACCTGGAACTGGGAATTACAGCAACTGCAATATCGGTGCAACGGGACTCGGTTTGTTATAAAGCTTTTAAAGAAGCTGAAAACAGAGACGATGTTGAATCACTTGAAAAATACCTTGCTGATTTTCATTTTTGCAGGGAGGTTGACCAGGCCATTATTACCAGAAACACACTTGCCTTCAACAATGCCAGAAAGAAAAACACGGCTGAGGCGTATCAGCAGTTTATTTCGGATTATCCTGATGCAGCAGAAAAGAAGGAAGCTGCCATTCTGCTGGATGAAAGACATTTTGAGGAGACAACTGCAAATAAAGGGATTTCAGGATATGAAACTTACCTGATTAAGTATCCCGAAGGTCCTTTCAGACAACAGGCTGAGAAAATGATCTATCAGCTTGCAACAGCCGGCCATACAGCGGGTGAATATGACAGGTTCATCAGAAAATACCCTTCCTCAACATTTATTCTTGAAGCCTGGAAAGAGCTGTACAGGATTTCCATGCGGGATTTCAACGAGCAGTCTTACAGGAAATTTATCCGGGATTATCCGAACTATCCATTTATGGAAGAGCTCAGCCAGGATTATTACCTGATGAATTCCATGCTGCTGCCATTCAGGAAAAATGATCACTGGGGTTACATGAATGAAGACGGCAGGGAAATAATTAAACCGGTATATGAAGAGAATATGCTCTTTTCAGAAGGACTGGCGGCGGTTAAAATGAAGGGCAAATACGGCTACATCAATAAATCAGGAAAGACAGTTATTGATTTTCTTTATGATGAAGCAGAACCGTTTAAGAATAAGACGGCTGTGGTCTCATCAGGTGAGAAATACGGACTGGTAAACCTGAGCGGAGATATATTAATCCCGCTTGCATTTGATGACCTGGCCGATCCTGCTGATGATATTTGCGCAGCCATTAGTGATGACCTGTCAGGATATATTTCGAAAAACGGCAGGAAACTAACAGAATTTGTATACGAATATGCAGGCGATTTTCATGATGGTTTTGCAATAGTGGGGGTCGATGAAAAATTCGGAATCATTTCTGTAAAAGGGGAGGTGGTTGTAAAGCTTGTTTATGATCAGCTGATTTTTGCAGGTAACGGACTTTTCAGGACCCGGCAGGCAGGTAAATGGGGACTCATTACTGCAAGCGGTGACATCAGGCTGCCATTAATTTATTCAGCTGTTTCTGAGTTTTCAGAAGGCAAAGCGCTTGCCGCTAAAAACGGTAAGTGCGGGTATATTGATGAGGCTGGGAATACGGTGATTCCTTTTGCATTTTCATATACGGATAACCTCCTTAATACAGCTATGTTCCATAACGGTTATGCCCTGATCAGGCAGAAAGGAAGGTCGGTGCTTATTGATTCAACAGGAAATAAAATCAGCCTGGCCGGTTATGAAGATGTTGGAATGCCTGCTGATGGATTGATCCCTGTAAGGAAAAATAAAAAATGGGGCTTTGCAACTCCGGCAGGAAAAATTAAAATTCCTTGTAAATACCAGTATGCCGGGCCTTTTGAGAATGGTTTTGCACGTGTGGTGTTTAAAGGAAAAGCAGGCATGATTGATACTGCGGGTGTAGTGATCATTCCGATGGTTTACGAAGATGTTCAGGCCAAACCTGGATTTTTTATCTTTAAGGAAAATGGAAAATATGGCCTGTTCAATCTTAAGGGGAAAATACTTTTGCCTGCTGAGTACGAAAAATTTCTCAAACTGTCGGAAAAAATAGTGGAGACCTTTAATGCAGATTCCAGGAGTTATTTCAATCTGGAAAGCGAAAAGGTCATCTTCAGGGACGGACAGGAATAGGAATGGCGGTCCTGGTTTACCTTTTTTTGAATGAGAAAGAAAGTTAACTTTAAACTGATAAAATAAACTACCAATGAAAAACGCACTAAACTGGTTTGAAATTCCGGCGCTTGATTTTACCAGGGCCGTGGCATTTTACAGCAGGCTATTTGATTTCGAAATGCCTGTTACTGAAATGATGGGGTATAACATGGGATTTTTTGATGCAGAAAGGGGTGGCATAGGTGGAGCAGTCGTTGAAGGTGAAGGATATTTCCCTTCACACAAAGGATCACTGGTTTACCTTAATGCAGAACCCGACTTGCAGGTGGCTCTTGACAGGGTTGAAAATGCGGGAGGAAAAATACTGGTCCCAAAAACTTTGATAAATGAACAGCTGGGATATTTTGCTTTTTTTACAGATACGGAAGGAAATAAAGTGGCATTGCATTCCATGAAATGATGCAATGTTTAAAAAAACCTTTCAGAACATAATGAACATAATTGCCAGCAGGGCCGCAATAATAAGCACTTCGGTGAGATAAAGCATCTTTCCTGTCTGGGCTTGTTTCATTTTCCTGTTTCCATCATCATCATCCATGTGGTTGTAGGTGATTACCGGATCTGATTTCATCATATTTTTTGTAAAGTAATGTTGTGAGATTATTAGTGTTGCCTGTTTAAACATATCGGGTATAATTTAAGGGATGTCGTTCCGGATTATGATGCAAAAAGTCATCTTTGCTTACACAGCGCTGAAATAAATGCCTTTTTCAAATTTTACGCAAAAGCTGAATGCGCGGTTTCAGCCCATGCGAAATTTGTTCCGGAATTAAAATAAACCTTTAGTTTTTCTTAAATTCTGAAATGCGCAAAACCTGGCTGCAAAAATAAATTTCATCTTCCGATTCATTGGAGCTGATGATAAGTGTCTTGCCGGAAGAAAAGCGACTGACCAGGTCATGGAACCATTTTACGCCTGGTTTATCAAGGTTTGAAACAGGTTCATCCAGCAAAATAAAAGGCACCCTGCTGATCATGGCAAGTGTGAGTTTAAGCCGTTGTTTCATGCCCGATGAAAAATACCTGACCTGCTTATGGTCAGCCTGTGTCAGCATGGCAATGCCTGATACATCATGTTCGCTAACGGATGGGTCCAGCTGCTTAAATCTGCTGTAAAAGGAAACGGTCTCCCGGAGGGTCAGGTCTTCCATCAGGTCGAGATAAGGTGCCGCATAACTGATGTTTAAATAAATTTCTTCCTGCTTCAGCTGTTTTCCCGATACCTGAAAATTAACGGTTCCTGTTGTTGGAGTTATAAAACCTGCAATGATCTGAAGCAGCGTGGATTTGCCTGAACCGTTATAACCGGTAATGGCAGTATGGCTGCCCTGGTTGATGTCAAGACCAATGCCTGAAAAAATCAGCTGGGATCCGAACTTTTTACCGATGTTATTTAGCTGAATGCCGTTCACGGATGGAATGTGAATGTCCCTGATGAAAAAACAGGTGATTATTATTCATCTCCTTCATCCCGGCCACGGAATCCCTTCATGAGACCCCTTGAAGAAGTCCTTGCGAAATGAATGATCTCATCCCTTTCCCTGGATGGCTGGACTTCCTTTTCAATCGTATCCAGCGCCTTTTTGTATTCCAGCCCTTTCACAAAAAGGATCCTGTAAATTTCCTGCACCTCACTGATTTTTTCATCCGAAAATCCCCTGCGTTTCATTCCAACCGAATTCACACCAAGATAGGATAATGGAAATTTACCCGCCTTCACAAAGGGAGGAACGTCTTTACCGATCAGTGCACCTCCCTGGATCATCACATGACCCCCTATATGACAAAACTGGTGTATGGCCGACAGTCCTCCGATGATGGCATGATCATCAATAATAATATGCCCGGCAAGGGTTACTCCGTTGGCAAGTATGCAGTGGTTTCCCACACTGCAATCGTGTGCGATATGCACGTAGGCCATCAGCAGTGATTGACTTCCAACAATGGTCCGGCCCGCAGCTTTCGTACCTTTGTTTATGGTCACATATTCCCTGATAATTGAATGGTCCCCGATTTCTGCAGTGGTCTTTTCACCTTCATATTTCAGATCCTGGGGTACAGCTGAGATAACCGCTCCCGGAAATATCTGTACATGATTGCCAATTCTGGCTCCGTCGTATATAACTGCTCCGGAACTTATTTTACAGTTATTTCCAATCGTCACATCTCCATGGATGGTAACAAAGGGATCAATATGCACACCTTCCCCAATACGGGCGTTTGGGTCAACCGAAGCAAGCGGTGAAATCATATCAGGATTTTTTTACAATTTGAGCCATCATTTCCGACTCCATTACCACTTTATCGCCCACATAAGCGCTGCCTTTCATATGGCATATTCCCCTTCTGATGGGAGAGATCAGCTCCAGGCTGAAAACAAGTGTATCACCGGGAAGCACTTTTTGCTTGAATCTCGTATTGTCGATCTTCATAAAGTAAGTCCAGTAATTTTCCGGATCAGGAACGCTGTTTAATACCAGGATGCCTCCGGTTTGAGCCATGGCTTCGATCTGAAGCACGCCAGGCATTACCGGGTTACCGGGAAAATGTCCCTGGAAGAACCATTCGTTCATGGTTACATTTTTAACGCCGACCACATGCTTATCACTGAGCTCAATGACTTTATCCAGCAGCAGGAAAGGAAAGCGGTGCGGCAGCATTTTGCTGATTTGATTAATGTCAAACAAAGCAGGCTTGTTCAGATCAAAGGACTGTGCCTTCAGATGCTGTTTGTCTTTCTTAATCAGCGCCTTTATTTTTTTTGCGAACTCAACATTTGCAAAGTGCCCGGGACGTGCAGCAAGAATATGTGCCTTGATGGGTGTGCCAATCAGCGTAAAATCACCGATGATGTCCAAAAGCTTATGTCTGGCAGGCTCATTCTGAAAGTGAAGCTCCACATTGTTCAGAAAGCCCTTATACTTGATTTCTACTTTGGGCTTGTTAAACAAAACAGCAAGCTCATCAAGCTTTTCCTGAGAAATTTCTCTGTCTACTACTACGATGGCATTATTCAGATCTCCTCCTTTGATCAGGTTGTGTTTTAAAAGCTGTTCCACTTCATGAAGGAAGCAAAAAGTCCTGCATGGTGCGATTTCCTCGCTGAACTCGGAGATCTTATGTATTTGTGCATGCTGGGTACCAAGCACGGGTGAATTATAATCCACCATAACAGTTACCCTGAAATCTTCACTGGGTACTGCCAGCATTTCGATTTTCCTGTTTATATCTTCAAAAGTGAGATTTTCTTTCAGCTCATAATAAACACGGTCAGCATCCTGTTCAATGCTTCCCGCTTTAACAAAAGCATCAATATAAAGCCTTGAGCTTCCGTCAAGAATAGGCAATTCGGGACCATCAAGCTCAATCATCACATTGTCAATCTCCATACCGGCCAGTGCTGCAAGCGCATGTTCTGTTGTATGCACCTTTGCGCCGTTTTTGCTCAGGGTTGTTCCTCTTGATGTATCTGTAACCAGGTCACAATCGGCTTCTATCACCGGCTGACCATCCAGATCAACCCGTTTGAACTTATACCCGTGGTTTGCAGGTGCAGGTATAAATGTGATATTTGATCTGGTCCCTGTATGTAACCCAACTCCGGATAGGGTAATCGGTGCTTTGAGGGTTCTTTGTTTTTGATTCATAAGCGATCAGGGTGTAATTTGCCTGAGGTCCGAAATTGTTTTTTCAAGTTCAATAATCTTTTTTTCCAATTCAGGCAATTTTCTGAAAAGCACATAGGTCCTTTTATAATCACTGATGTTAAAAGCGGGCGAACCCTGAACAATTTCACCCGGAATAGTAAGACTGGAGCCAATTCCGCTTTGAGCAGCAACTTTTACCCCGTCGGCAATGGTAATATGACCAACAATACCAACCTGACCGCCAATCATGCAATCCTTACCGATTTTTGTTGATCCCGCTATGCCTGTTTGGGCAGCTATCACCGTATTTTCACCGATCTCAACATTGTGGGCTACCTGGATCAGGTTATCCAGTTTTACACCTTTCCTTATGATTGTGGATCCAAGCGTTGCACGGTCTATGGAAGTGTTGGCACCAATTTCTACGTCATCCTCAATCACCACATTTCCGATCTGGGCTACTTTATTGTAAGCGCCTGTTCCCGGCGTAAAGCCAAATCCGTCAGCACCAATCACGGTATCCGCATGAATCGTGCAGTTCGCACCAATAATACAGTCTGAATACACCTTGGCACCGGAGAATAATGTAGTGTTTTCCCTGATCACAACATTATCTCCCACATATACCTGTGGGTATATTTTAACCCTGTCGCTAATCACAGCATTATTGCCGATATAGGCGAATGCACCAATGTATACGTCGACACCGATTTTGGCGCTTGGAGAAATAAAGGTATGATCTTCTATGCCTTTTTTGTCCCGCTGTATCTTGTTGTACATTTCAAGAAGCTTTGCAAAGCTCTGGTAAGGGTCATCAACGCGGATAAGCGTAGCTTTGACCGGATTTTCGGCAACAAATGTCCTGCTTACAATTACAATGCTGGCCCCTGTCGAATATATGTAAGAGGTGTATTTGGGATTGGCGAGAAAGCTCAGCGTACCTGGCAATCCTTCTTCAATCTTGGATAACCTGTTCACGGTGGCTGAGGGATTCCCTTCCACGGTGCCGTCCAGTAATGTGCTGATCTGCTGAGCAGTAAATTCCATTTGTATACTGTTAATCTTTAAAACTAATTCCTTTTAAAGGAATGCCAAAAATACAAATATTGATGGATTGATTAACATGGATTGATTAATTTTAGGCAGCATATAATTAAAATATAGCTGTTTGATTCGTGAAGTAAATCAGCTTTACCGGTCATAAATCAAATGTCGAAAGCATGATTACTTTATGATTTAATTTTAATTTTGCGATCCTGATTTTCTCCGGGTGCCAATCTTTAATATATAATACTGATGTTCATCGATTTAAGAAGCGATACAGTTACCAGGCCAACGCCGGGAATGCTGGATGCAATGATGCATGCAAGGGTAGGTGATGATGTTTTTGAAGAAGATCCTACCGTGCTTGAACTGGAGGATAAAGCTGCTGCACGCTTCGGTAAGGAAGCCGCTTTGTTTTGCCCTTCCGGTACGATGACCAATCAGATCGCCATTAAGCTGCTTACCCAGCCCCAGCAGGAAGTCATCTGCGATAAAGCAGCGCACATATACCTATACGAAGGAGGGGGAATCGCTTTCAATTCAGGGCTTTCAGTCAGGTTGCTTGATGGTGACAGGGGCCGAATCAATGCGGCAGATGTAGCTGAGAACATCAACCCCGATAATGTGCATCATCCGGTTACATCCCTGGTTTCCGTTGAAAATACCAGCAATAAGGGTGGTGGAAGTTGTTACCGTATGGAAGAGATCGCTGCCATAGCAAAATTGTGCCGGCAACACCGGATTGCTTTACACCTGGATGGAGCAAGAATTTTTAATGCACTTGCCGCTACCGGCCAGGCTCCGGCAACAATGGGAAGTCATTTTGATACCATTTCAGTGTGTCTTTCCAAAGGTCTTGGTGCTCCTGTAGGATCGCTGCTGATCACCTCAGCCGATAACATTAAAAAAGCAAGACGGATCAGAAAGGTTTTTGGTGGTGGCATGAGGCAGGTAGGTTTCCTTGCCGCTGCCGGAATATTTGCCCTTGATCATCATGTGGAGCGGCTCAGTGAAGATCATGTCAGGGCCGCCGAACTGGGAAAGGTGCTCAGCGGTCTTTCATTTGTAGATGAAGTGTTCCCGGTCGAAACTAACATTTGTGTTTTTCGTATCAATGAAAGGCTTCCGTCTTCAGCATTTATTGAAGCCTTGAAGGCCAAAAACATTTTGGTTGTTTCGTTCGGAAAACAGCTGGTCAGAATGGTCACACATCTTGATTTTAATGATGACATGCTTGTTAAAACAACCGCTGAGTTAAAACAGCTTCGCTTTTAATTGTTTGGTTAAAATTCTTTAGTGCATGGTTTTTAATGATACCTTCGCACCGCCATACCCAAAATGAGTAAATTTATCAGAGGATTATTCTATACCCAGCTTTTAATTATCGTCCCGTTTTTAGTTTTTTCACAGGAACAGGAAAAAATTTCACCTAAAAAGAAAAGGGACAATACGGTTAAGGGTTATTTTTCATGGGGATATAACAAAGACTGGTTTTCAAAAAGTGATCTTCACTTTCATACGAACACAGGAGCTTATGATTTCTCCTTAAACGACGTGAAAGCAGAGGACAGGCCCGGATTTTCACAGATCATTGGTGGGGATATATCGATTCCTCAATATGTTTACAGGATTGGACTTTATTTTGAAAAGTACAATGCTGGAATTGAAATTAATTTTGATCATGCAAAATATGTGGTGATCCAGGACCAAATGGTACATCTGAAAGGCAGGATCAACGAGACGTATTACGATACGGATACTGTTTTATCAAAAGATTTTGTTCAGTTTGAACATACCAACGGAGCGAACTTCCTCTTGCTGAATTTTGTCAAACAGAAAAAATTCAGTGAAACCAAAAACGGTAAATTCAGATTTGGAGGTATTGCCAAAATAGGGGCAGGAGCTGTAATTCCCAAAACGGATGTGACTCTTTTCGGAACCAGGCTGGATAATAAATTTCATGTCGCTGGTTATATAGTTGGCCTGGAGACCGGATTTAGATTCGAGATGTTTAAATATCTCTACCTGGAAACGACGATGAAAGGCAGTTATGCTGACTATCTTAATGTGCTCACACTTTCTAACAGCAAAGCCAACCATCATTTCTGGACTTTAGAAGCAATTGTATGCGGTGGCATACAGATAGACCTTTAAAAAAGCTTTGTTTGCTTTTGCGATTTTCCTTTTCCTTTTTTATCCGCAGATTTCTTTTTTAAAGCCGTGGTTTTAACTTCCGCCTTCTGGGTTTTTTCTGCGGGCTTCGTTTCTTTTGGTGTTACAGGCGGCTTTTCAATTGCAGCTGCTTTGGCAGGGTCGGGGGGGATCAGTACAGCTTTTGCTACCGGGTTCCTGGTGATAATGTTCCCGATGGCTGTTCTGGCCTTTACCAGTATCTCATCCAGATTAAAATAAAGTATAAAATTTTTCAGCTTGGGTTTGGGCTTGAGGTTGACCTGCAAAGTGCCGGCATTTTTTTCACCGCTTACTGAAAGCCAGATTACTTTTGTACCTTCTTTTCCTTTGGTAAGATCATATACTTTATCCCGTGTGATACCGCCTATATTAAACCGTTTTATCAGGTAGTTTCCTCTCAGTCCGTCCTGGTATACCATGTTGTATACGGTTTCCAGGTTTTCCTTGTTGAATACTGCAATGTGTCTTACATCCTTTCCGACATATGTTTTTTCGGCAATACGGGTAACAGTGAATTTTCCATCGCCTGTAAATGCGATGATGTCATCAAGGTCGGAACATTCGGTAACAAACTCATCCTTCCGCATGCCATATCCTGCAAAGCCCTCTTCCCGGTTTACATATAGCCTGGCGTTATTGATCACAACGCGTTTGGCTTCGATCGTTTCAAATTCACCTGCAATTTTCGTTTTCCTTTCTCTTCCTTTACCATAGGTTTTCAGGAGGTTCTTGAAATAATCAATGCTGTAGGAAGTAAGATTTTTCAGGTTTTCACGGACTTCCTTTAATTTTTGCTCTATTGATTTAAGCTTTTCATTTGCCTTAAAAGAATCAAATTTGGAGATCCGCTTAATTTTAATTTCAGTGAGCCTGATGATATCATCGGTTGTCACATCTCTTTTTAAAAGTTTTTTAAAAGGTTTTAACCCTTTGTCAATGGTCTCCAGGACTGCTTCCCACGTTTCGCTTTCTTCAATTCTCCTGTAAATACGGTTTTCAATAAAGATTTTCTCCAGTGATGAAAAGTGCCAGTCTTCTGAAAGCTCAGCCAGTTCTATTTCAAGTTCGCGTTTAAGCAGTTCCTGTGTGTTGAGAGTGGATATACGAAGAATTTCATTCACGCTCAGAAATGCAGGTTTTCCATCGAGGATTACACAACTGTTCGGAGAAATTGAAATTTCACAATCAGTAAAAGCATAAAGCGCTTCAATGGTCTTGTCTATATCCTCAGAAGAATCAGGATGAAGGTGAATTACAATTTCAACAGCAGCTGCTGTATTGTCTTCAACTTTTTTTACTTTGATCTTTCCTTTATCATTGGCAGCAAGGATCGATTCGATCAGGCTGGTGGTATTGGTTCCATAAGGGATTTCCCTGATCAAAAGTGTTTTCCTGTCTTTCTTTTCGATTTCAGCCCTGATCCTGATTTTACCGCCCCTGATGCCTTCGTTGTATTTTGAAAAATCGGCCGATCCGCCGGTCGGGAAGTCGGGGAGGAGGTTCGTTTTTTTCTTTCTGAGCACGTCGATACTGCCCTGGATCAGCTCGCAGAAATTGTGAGGTACGATTTTGCAGGCAAGGCCAACAGCAATTCCCTCAACACCCAAAGCGAGCAACAGCGGAAACTTAACAGGTAGCGAAACGGGTTCTTTATTTCTGCCATCATACGACAGTTGCCAAATTGTTGTTTTTGGATTGAAAGCAACTTCGAGGGCGAATTTCGAAAGTCTTGCTTCGATATATCTTGATGCAGCAGCGCTGTCACCGGTGTATATGTTCCCCCAGTTTCCCTGCGTATCAACCAACAGGTCTTTTTGGCCAAGCTGGACCAAAGCATCTCCAATCGAAACATCACCATGAGGATGATATTTCATGGTGTTCCCGATAACATTGGCTACCTTATTAAAACGGCCATCTTCCATTTCATTCATGGAATGCATGATCCTCCGCTGAACAGGCTTGAGCCCGTCGTCAAGATAAGGAACAGCACGCTCGAGTATTACATAAGAAGCATAATCCAGAAACCAGTTCTGGTACATCTTTGAAACATGGTGTTGCCCGGATCCTTCGGCCGGTCTTTTGGAATTATTTTCTGACATGAATTTTTTCGTTGAACGCTTATGCAGATTCTTCTACAGTAAGTTCCTCTTCGAGCTTTAAATTATTAATAATGAATTCCTGTCTTTCAGGTGTGTTTTTTCCCATATAATAGTCAAGTAAATGATGCACCGACATTTCAGCACCCAGGTCAACAGGTTCAAGCTTTATTTTCTTGCCGATGAATTTTTTAAATTCATCAGGAGATATTTCACCCAAACCTTTAAACCGGGTGATCTCCGGTTTGGGCCCAAGCTTTTCAATGGCAGCGATCCGTTCAGGTTCGCTGTAACAGTAAATCGTTTCCTTTTTATTCCTGACCCTGAAAAGTGGCGTCTGCAGGATGTAAACATGATTGTTTTTAACCAGATCGGGAAAGAACTGCAGGAAAAAAGTGAGTAGAAGCAATCGTATATGCATACCGTCAACATCGGCATCAGTGGCAATGACAATTTTATTGTAACGCAATTCATCCAGCCCGTCTTCAATATTCATTGCATTCTGCAACAGGTTGAACTCCTCGTTTTCATAAACAATTTTCTTGGTGAGCCCGAAACAGTTCAGTGGTTTTCCTTTCAGCGAAAATACAGCCTGGGTATTTACATCACGTGCACTGGTCATGGAGCCGCTGGCTGAATCTCCTTCCGTAATAAACAGGGTTGATTCGAATTTATCGGGATGCTTGGAGTTAAAATGAACCCTGCAGTCCCGTAACTTTTTATTGTGGAGATTCGCTTTCTTTGCTCTTTCGTTGGCCAGCTTTTTGATCCCGGCAATTTCCTTTCTTTCTCTTTCTGATTGCTGGATCTTTTTCAATAAGGCATCTGCAAAATCCTTGTCCTTATGAAGGTAATTGTCAAGCTCTTTTTTGATGAAATCATTGATCCAGTTCCGCAACGACGGACCATTGGGCGTCGTATTCTGGGAGCCCAGTTTGGTCTTGGTCTGGGATTCAAATACCGGTTCCTGTATACGAATGCTGATGGCTGCCGAAATGGATTCCCTGACATCGCTGGGATCAAATTCCTTGTTATAGAATTCCCTGACTGTTTTAACAATTGCTTCCCGGAAGGCAGCCTGGTGCGTGCCTCCCTGCGTGGTATGCTGACCATTGACAAAGGAAAAATATTCCTCTCCATATGAAACGGTATGTGTAAATGCAACTTCTATATCATCTCCCTTCAGATGAACAATCGGGTAAAGTATTTCCTCATTCAGATTTGCATTGAGCAGGTCAGTCAGTCCATTCTCTGAAAAATATCTTTCTCCATTGAAATAAATGGAAAGGCCCACATTCAGAAAAACATAATTATGAATAAGCCTGATGATATGCTCATTTTCAAAATGAAAATCAGGAAATACATCGTCATCAGGAACAAATGAGATAAGTGTTCCGTTCCGCTGATCTGTTTTCTGCTCCTTTGAAGCCTTCAGCAGGGCACCGCGCTTAAATTCAGCAACAACTGTTTTTCCTTCACGTACCGACTGTACCATAAATGCTTCAGATAAGGCATTGATGGCTTTGGTTCCAACGCCATTCAGGCCAACAGATTTTTGAAAAGCTTTGCTGTCGTATTTACCGCCGGTATTAATTTTCGAAACACATTCAACCACTTTTCCAAGCGGAATCCCGCGTCCGTAATCCCTCACTTCGGCACGTCCGTTTTGGACTGTTATTTCAATTTGCTTCCCATATCCCATTACATATTCATCGATGCAATTGTCGATAGCTTCTTTGAGCAGAACATAGATACCATCATCCTTGGCACTGCCATCCCCAAGTTTGCCAATGTACATGCCCGGCCTGAGACGAATATGTTCCTTCCAGTCGAGCGACTGGATACTGTCTTCATTGTATTCACTGGTTTCCTTACGATCCTTTTTCATGCTGCCTTTTTTTCTGAAGTCCGCAAAGATAGATGTTTTCAGACTCCATGCGTCCGTCCATGACCTTCAATAGTAGGTATTATTAGTAAATGAATGATTTGATTTACGATTAGTTTTTAACATGCTCATGTTTAAAATAGGATTCCCGGACCATGTAACAATTGTGTAATCTCTCCATGATGGCATCATGGTAAAAGTCAGGGTGACGTTATCCTGAAAAATAAATCCTGAAAAATGAAAGACTATAGTATTTTCTCAGATAACTGGTGCAACCAGGTGTTTGATGGCCGTAATAAAGATTATGGCGCATACCAATTGCGGAAGTCCGGTGATGAAAACACATTCAGCGGGCTGATCGTTTCGGTGGGATTTTCCACCATCTCACTTGCCTTTCCTTTGGTGCTGACCCTTTTCAATCCTGATGATAAACCGGACGATCATGTCACTGTTTTTGATCAGAGTGAGGTAAGGCCGCTGACTGAAATTTTAATAGAAACAAAGGAAATTGTCAAACCGGCATTACAGAAGAAAAGTAACGAAAATCTGTCCCCATTGATTTCTGACAGTACGGAAATGCCACCTGATACCAATTATTCCGATCCTCAAAATAAATCAGATAATAATTCACAGGATACTTCCGGAGTTACTTCTGATCATACCACCGGCGGCGGCACCTTACTAGTTGAAACCGTTGACACCAACATTTACCTGCCCCTGGGAATAGGGGTAGAGCCTTTGTTTCCCGGAGATGAAAAAGGGCTGGTTGCTTTTTTTAAGAGAATGACCCGTTATCCCGGTGATGCCTATAGTGAAGGAAAAACCGGAACTGTGTACATTTCATTTCTGATCGGTAAAACAGGAAAAGTATCTGAAGCAACCGTACTTAGGGGAGTGCCTGGTGTACCTTCGCTTGAAAGGGAAGCACTTCGTGTAGTCAATCTGATGCCTGACTGGAGCCCCGGAATGCAAAATGGAAAACCTGTAACGGTTCGTTATACCGTTCCGGTCAGCTTTAGCATCAGGTAGTTCAGTTCATAAAATCTGGGTCGTCATCAGCGGTCGAATCGACCGGATAAGCAACGGACGGAATGATGAATTGAAGTGCAGGTCCGTTAAGTTGAACAAATGGTGAAAGATTGGTGGTATCTGCAGGAGTGATCCATTCCTTTCTCAGCATCCTGTCGGTAACAATCCTGTAAAAACCGCTTAAGTATGGCTTTAAATTACCAGCTTCATCAAAAGAGTATTTGAAGTATTTGGGGTGCGGAATAATGCTTGCAAGAAATATGCTTTCGGCAAGTGTGAGCTGGGAGGGAAGTTTTGAAAAATAGAATTCCGAGGCTTCTCTGATGCCATACACATTGGGTCCCCACTCAATAATGTTGAGATAGACTTCAAACATTCTTTCCTTGCTCACCAGCCTGTTTTTCTCAATAAGCCATACAATCAGAATCTCTTCCAGCTTACGGGCAATTGTTTTATTCCTGCTCAGGTAAACATTTTTTACCAGCTGCATGGAAATCGTGCTGCCGCCACGGGCAAATCTTCCCTGCCTGATATTGGTGGCAATGGATTGACGGAATGCTTCTTCATTAAATCCTCCATGAATCAAAAAGGAACCGTCTTCAGCAGTCATCACGGCACACTTGAGGAAATTGCTGATTTGATTATAGGGCGTAAAAAAAGGATTGGACGGACCAACCGAAAATGACCTTAGCGGTCTGTCGCCATCATATGCCGTGTAAGTAAATTCTTCGTTGATCCTGGGCAGATAATCATTTCCGAATTTTGATATTCCGAAATTAAATTTCTTCAGCTCAGAATCGAAGATGAGACTGTCAGGAGCCTGCTTATCAATTTTGAAATTTAACCTGTAGCTTACTTCTCCTTTGGTTTTAATTCCCTGCAGTGTATTGAACATTCCAAATGGAAGGGATTCAAAAAGGTCAGGAGCCGGAATTTTCCCGGTGCTTACCTGCAGCTCATAAGTGGGTCCCTCTTTCTGAAATCCTGCCACAACTTTACTCGTGAATTTATTCAGTGTTATGGTAGAAGTCGAATCTGTGCGAATGTAATTCGGACCAATCCTGACATTTAAATCCATCTCCCCATAAGAAACATTAACATCTTCAGGTGATATCCTCCAGTGGTTCATCTGCAGGTTATAAAAATCACCTTTGAAAACCAACAGCATTTCATTGTTACCTGTCCTCGTTCCTTTCACTTCAAAATAAAGCGTATCTAACAGCCATTTGAAGCTGTTTTTACTGCCCGTCAGACTTACCATGTTTGTTGATGCTGAGGTTCTCACCATTTTAAATGTCAACCCTCTGTCTTTTTTTCTGATTTCACCGGCAGCTTCCCAGATAATGGTATCTTTTTGCGACACGTTGTAAACCAGCGTGGAATAAGTTTGACCATCGCTCTTAAATTCGGGCAGATGATACTTTCTGTAATTTCCCGGTGAACTGAATTCAATTCTGAAATTTCTAACCAGCGTTTCACCTGTAATAAGCTCAAACATACGGTTGAACAGGCTGTTGATTCTGCTTCCATACCCCGCTGATGCAGGCTTGTCAATTGCTGAGGAAGATTTTTTTTCATCAGTATTTGTCCGGTAGTTGGACCCTAAGCTATCGGAATGAAGGAAAATACTCACTTCACTTAACTGAAGCCGGCGGTAACTGAGTTTACCGAATAGCAACTTATAAAATGAAGGAGTAACCAGCAGGGAATCGATTTTCAGCAGCGTGTCACCGTTTGCAGGAGTTACAGTCAAATGATTAATGAGTACTTTGTTTAATCCTTTGAAAGCCGACTGATCTACAACAAGCTTCAGGTTATACTGATGCTGTAATTTTTCACTGAGCCGTGAAATGGAATAGTCCAGGATTATATTTCTGCAGAAAAATGCCAGCACAGTCAGCAGACAAACCGAAATGATAAAATAAGCAAAAGTTTTTCTGAATTTCATCGGTATAAAAAAAACAGGATAAAAATATCCTGTTTTTTTACAACTCCAAAAATAACTAACCTATTTAAAAATATCATTTGACGGTGTCAACCATGCCATAACCCTGTTCATTTAGCACACCCATTCCACATTCCCAGATAAATTTGTGAACATCGGGATGGGCATGAAGTGTAAATGGCAACAGGTAACCCAACATGGAATGACCTTCCATACATTTATAATAACGTGCATATTTTTTACCTGTTTCATTGATTTTGGCAACGTACTCCTTATCAGGTGAAGCTTCGAATTCAGCAAAATCATTGAGTTTATCTTCTGTGTATCCTGCTTTTTCCATCCTGTCAAGCAAATGGTTATACAGGATGTCCGAAAATTGTTGCGAGCTTGGATCAATCTGCTCCTGGCTTTTTTCCGGTTCAAGGCGTGGATCAGCAAGGATCAGCGGTGAAATGCAGAGATACCTCATCTTGGTATGGAATTCAGGATCAGGTATTACTTCGAATGATTTTGGTATCAGGTTCATTTTGCCAACTGAAATGTGTGGCTTTGTGAAAATGGACTGAACCAGCTGCTCTACAAATTCTTTATTTGACCCTGAAATTACCAGGGTAACCTTGGTTGAAAGGATTCTCATAAATCCATTCTGGATCTTCGTGGTTCCTTTCAATGAAGAGAAGTTAAACATCGACTTGTCATTGGTAATTGCGTCGACGTACTCCTGTAAGCTTACTGATAATAGTTTTTGGTGATGCAAAGGAATTGAATTCGAGGAATTCTGATCCCTCAAAAAGGAAATTTTGACTCTCATGACGAAAAAAAAATTAAAAGTTAGAATATTAACGATTAGGGGTAATTCTATAAAATGGATGTCAATATTGACATAAAATGCGCAACAATTATGCCAACGACGGGCACAAGATAAGCAAATTATTAAATAGAAATTGAGTGATTGTCATATAAATATTAGCGCAATAATGCGATTAAACATTGAAGCGAAAATGCATGATGTCACCATCATCCACAAGATATTCTTTTCCTTCAACAGCAAGTTTTCCGGCTTCTTTGCAGGCAGCTTCCGAACCAAGGGAAATAAAGTTTTCATATTTGATTACTTCTGCACGGATAAAGCCTTTTTCAAAATCAGAATGGATAACACCGGCAGCCTGCGGGGCTGTCATCCCCTGCGTAATGGTCCAGGCCCTGACTTCCTTTTCACCAGCGGTAAAATAGGTGGAAAGATTCAGTAGCCGGTATGCAGCTTTAATCAGGAGGCTGACTCCTGATTCGGCAAGACCCAGATCGTGCAGGAATGCCACCCTGTCTTCATACGATTCAAGCTGGGTGATTTCTGCTTCAATGGCTGCAGCAATAACCAGCACTTCGGCATTTTCACCCGCTACAGCTTTTTTCAATGCCTCCACATGGCGGTTCCCTTTCCCGATACTAGCTTCATCCACATTACAGACATACAGAACAGGCTTATTGGTCAGGAGAAAAATATCAGCAACATATTTTTTGTCTTCTTTGGCTACCGGGGCTGATCTTGCTGATAATCCTGATTCAAGATGGTTTTTATAAACCTGGAGTACGTCATAGGTTTTTTTTGCCTCTTTATCACCGCCAACCCTTGCAATCTTTTCAAACCGCTGTATTTTTTTATCCACAGCTTCCAGATCTTTGATTTGAAGCTCCGTATCTATGGTTTCTTTATCCTTTACAGGATTCACCACACCATCCACATGCACTACATTGGGATCATCAAAGCACCGAAGCACGTGAATAATGGCATCCGTTTCCCTGATATTGGCTAAAAACTGGTTACCCAAGCCTTCTCCCTTGCTCGCTCCTTTTACAAGTCCCGCAATATCAACTATTTCCACAGTCGTTGGAATGGTTTTTTGAGGTTTTACCAGTCTTTCAAGCTGGTTGAGCCGGTCATCCGGTACCGTTATTACCCCAATATTAGGCTCGATGGTGCAAAACGGGAAGTTAGCCGCTTGAGCCTTAACGTTTGATAAACAATTAAATAGGGTAGACTTACCCACATTTGGCAGTCCCACAATGCCACATTTTAATCCCATGCTGTCGATTTTTTAATAAAGGGTCGCAAAGATATGAAAATATAGGAAAAACTGATACAAACTGACTACCATGTTCATTTTGAGAATATTTCGGGAAATATCAGTATTTACAGGCTTTTCGGCCTCAGGGAACAGCGCTTTTCAAAGGGCAGTTGAGGGGGCTGTGATCAGGCATTTTTTGTAAGATTTTAGCCAAAACCAAGTCGATTTTTGACCCCTGAATAGGGTCTGTAGGCCAAATTAAAGCCCTGAAAAGGGGCTTTTAGGGCCAATTTTGTAAAGCCAGTAATTAATCAGAAGCCGTAAGCTACCTTAATAAAAGTAATAAAGATCAAAGTTTAACTAATAAGTTCTGACTAAAGATCCGCGACATGAAAACAAATTGCTGCAAAACAAACCACATGCTTGAGCTTGGAAACGGCCATGTATGTCTGAATCACAAGTGCAAGAATTATCTTGGTGCCTGCAGGCAGGTTAAATCAGGATCAGCCATGCGAAGAATTACAGCTTTTACCATATTTAGTATCTACCTGCTGTTTTCATTTGATGATTTCTCGATGGAAACCAATCAAAGGATGGAGCCGGTTTACAAAGTTGAAAAGGCAACCGTATGCAACCCGCTTAATGTAAGTAATCTTGAAAAAGAGCTGAAAAAAAATGAGGTGATCTGTCCTAAAGAAGTTAAAGCTCAGATCCTGCTTGAATCGGGTAACCTGAATTCTTTCCTGCTCAAAAAAACCAATAATATGCTTGGTATGCGATATCCTTTTAGCAGGGAAACAAAAGCGGTGGGATTATATCTTCCTGCAAAAGATACGATCATCTACGGTAACCAGCAGGAGCTTAAAAAATACAGGAGCGCAAACCACTATGCGGTTTTTGAAAAATGGGAGGATGCCATTGAAGACTATAAGCTTTGGCAGGTAAGCAACTTCCGACTTGCTGAAAAATACCTCAGCTTCCTTGGAAATGTTTACGCCGAAGATCCCGCTTACGTATCAAAAATCAGGCAGATGGCTTCTAAAGAGCAATAATACCGACGGTTCTTTTCCAGGATAAAAAATAAGCAGTATTAAACTTCCTTATTATTGCCTTAAAGGCTAAATTTGCGTTCCAAAATTCAATGTATGGGACGAGTATTTGAGAAAAGGAAATATAAGATGTTTGCGCGATACGACCGTATGGCGAAAACATTTACAAGGATAGGAAAAGAAATTGCAATTGCCGTCAAGCAGTCCGGTCCTGACCCTGCAGCCAATCCAAGACTTAGATTAGCCATTCAGAACGCCAAAGGCGCTAATATGCCCAAGGACAGGGTGGATGCTGCCATAAAAAGGGCTTCCTCAAAGGAGGAAAAGGATTTTGAAGAAATGGTTTATGAAGGATATGGACCATTTGGCATTGCCATCCTTGTTGAATGTGCTACCGACAATCCAACCAGGACAGTTGCCAATATCAGGATGTATTTTAACCGTGCTGAGGGCACACTCGGAAAGACAGGATCCCTTGATTTTATATTTGAGCGAAAAGGTGTTTTCCGCATCAAGTCGCAGGGTCAGGATATGGACGAACTCGAACTTGATTTGATTGATCATGGACTACAGGATATTTTTCAGGATGAAGAAGAAATTGTGATTTATACGCAGTTCGCTGATTTCGGCGCCATGCAGAAAGCACTTGAAGCAAAAGGAGTTGAAGTTAAAAGCGCAGCTTTGCAGCGTATTCCGAACAACACAACGGAATTAAACGAGCAACAGGAAGATGTGGTAATTCAGTTGGTCGAAAAATTTGAACAGGATGACGATGTCCAGGCAGTTTATCATAATATGAAATAGTTTTTAATCATTCATTTCAACCGCTAACCGGCTGTTTTCTGCCATTTGTTCAATCCGGGTTTCCGCAGGAAGCCATTTTAGGTAATCTTGTATCAGTAATTAAAACTGAACCGCAAGATCATGATCACCACACTTATTATCCTTAAAATTCTTGTACGGACAGGCGTCATAAAGCCAGGTAGCCGTCTTCATCCGGATTTTGCCATTTCAGCATCAAAAAGAATGATGGCCAGGATCAGGAAACCTTTGTTTTCTTAATATCAATCTCCCGAATTGCCAGGAACAGGTCTTTGCCTTACGGGTAAATATTTCAGCCTGCTGAATCCTGAATTTTCACCAATGCAAATATTTAATTTAACTTTGCAGCTGCGATTATTTACATCAGGACGAAATCCTGTCAGGAGGTGAACACGCAAACAGATTTAATATTCACAAATTTATTGAAATGGAACAGCAACAGGACACTCAAAAAAAGACGATTTTAATTACGGTTATGATTTTCCTTGCAGCCCTTTGCAGGATATTCCCGCATATTGATAATTTTACCCCAATAGGGGCCATTGCGTTGTTTGGCGGTACCTTTTTCACCGACAGGAGAAAAGCCTTTTTAATTCCCCTTGCAGCGCTTTTATTCAGTGACGTGTTAAAGGAGGTGCTTTATGGCAACGGCTTTCATAACACCATGATTTTCGTTTACGGTGCTTTCGCCCTGATCACTTCATTGGGATTTATTTTACGAAAAAGAGTTCAGCGGCAGACGATCATGGTTTCCTCCCTGGTAGGATCGATGATCTTCTTTTTTGTCACCAATTTCGGCGTATGGACAACCGGTTACTATGGATACAGCTTCCAGGATCTGCTCAACTGTATGATTGCCGGGATTCCATTTTTCAGAGGAACGGTAATGGGAGATCTGTTTTACAATTTGATTTTATTCGGGTCGTATTCGCTGCTTCGCTGGAAATATCCGGTGTTTTCAAAATAAAAACAGGAAATAAAAAAAGCACCATGGAAACATGGTGCTTTTTACTTTGGGAGCTAAAGAATTAATTCTCTTCCTTCTTCTTTTTTACTTTAGCCGGCTTGGATATGTTAACTTTCAATATAGCATTTTCCTTATCCAGTGAAAGTTCAATCTGATCTCCTTCGGTAAGTTCAGATTTTATGATTTCTTCAGCCAGCACATCTTCAATATATTTTTGTATTGCACGCTTAAGCGGGCGGGCACCGAAATTGGAATCATATCCTTTCTCTGCAATAAAATCTTTTGCTTCATCTGTAAGCTTCAGTTTGTAACCAAGCTCTATGATTCGTTTGTAAAGATGGTCAAGCTCAATATCAATGATTTTGTGAATGTCAGGCTGGGTCAGGCTGTTAAAGATAATCACATCATCAATCCTGTTCAGAAATTCAGGGGCAAATGCCTTCTTGAGTGCATTCTCAATAACACTGCGGGTATGCTCATCACTTCCTGACTGTTTTGCATTTGTGCTGAACCCAACTCCCTGTCCAAAATCTTTCAGCTGCCTGGAACCAATATTGGAGGTCATGATTATAATGGTGTTCTTAAAATCAACTTTCCTTCCAAGGCTGTCTGTCAGCTGACCGTCGTCAAGGACCTGCAGGAGCAGGTTGAATACATCCGGATGTGCTTTTTCAATTTCATCAAGCAGCACAACACTATAAGGCTTTCTCCTTACTTTTTCAGTAAGCTGACCGCCCTCTTCATAACCCACATACCCCGGAGGTGCTCCAATCAGTCTGGAGACAGCAAATTTCTCCATGTATTCGCTCATATCAATCCGGATAAGTGAATCCTCACTGTCGAACAGGTATCTTGAAAGCACCTTGGCCATTTCCGTTTTTCCTACACCGGTAGGGCCGAGGAAAATGAATGAACCAATAGGCTTATTAGGATCCTTAAGACCTGCACGGTTTCGCTGGATGGCCTTTACCACCTTTTTGATCGCTTCATCCTGTCCGATTACCTTTCCTTTCAGCTCATCAGGCATTTTCACAAGGCGGGTAGTTTCTGCCTGTGCTATTCGGTAAACAGGTACTCCTGACATCATGGCCACCACTTCGGCCACGCTTTCCTGGTTTACCTGGTAACGCTGGGTTTTTGTTTCTTCTTCCCATGCACGTTTGGCGGATTCAAGCTGTTCAAGCAACTGTTTTTCAGTGTCTCTTAATTTGGCAGCCTCTTCATATTTCTGGCTTCTGACAACCCTGTTCTTTTCATTTTTAATATCCTGAACCTTGGTTTCCAGATCAATGATGTTCTGCGGAACATGGATATTGGAGATGTGAACCCGGGAACCGGCTTCATCCAGGGCATCAATAGCCTTGTCAGGAAGGAAACGGTCTGTAATGTATCGCGCAGTCAGATGCACACAGGCTTTTAATGCTTCCGGCGTATAGGTAACATGATGATGATCCTCATAACGGTCCTTGATATTTTCAAGGATCTGAATGGTTTCATCAATGGAAGTAGGATCAACAAGCACTTTCTGGAATCGTCTGTCGAGTGCCCCATCTTTTTCAATATACTGACGGTATTCGTCAAGGGTAGTTGCACCGATGCACTGGATTTCTCCGCGTGCCAGGGCAGGTTTGAACATGTTGGACGCATCCAGTGACCCAGAAGCACCACCGGCACCAATAATGGTATGAATTTCATCAATAAACAAAATGACGTCAGGTGATTTTTCCAGCTCGTTCATTACAGCTTTCATCCTTTCCTCAAATTGTCCGCGGTATTTTGTACCGGCAACAAGAGAAGCCAGGTCTAGTGTAACAATCCTTTTGTTAAACAATATTCTCGAAACCTTTCGCTGTACGATCCTCAAAGCAAGTCCTTCAGCAATTGCTGATTTACCCACGCCAGGCTCTCCGATAAGAATAGGGTTATTCTTCTTTCTGCGGCTCAGAATCTGCGAAACCCTTTCAATTTCTTTTTCTCTTCCAACAATCGGATCAAGCTTTCCGTCTTCAGCAGCACGCGTCAGATCCCTTCCAAAATTATCAAGTACCGGTGTTTTCGACTTGGTATCACCGGTCTTTTTTCCTGGTGTCACCCCTGGTACATCATCATCCTTAGCATAAGGATCATCATCAGGCGGATTTTGAGAGGATTCAGATTTAAAATTGGATTTGAAAAGTTCGAGCTCTTCACGAACCATATCGTAATTCACGCCAAACTGATTTAATATCTGGGTGGCTATATTGTCTTCATCCTTCAGAATGGACAGCAATAAGTGTTCAGTACCGATAATCTCACTCTTGAAAGTCTTTGCTTCCAGATAGGTGATCTTAAGTGCTTTCTCAGCCTGTTTGGTCAATGGAATGTTATTCAGGTTGTTCACATTTCCGGCGCTTCCTTTGACAGCACTCTCAATGGATTTTCTTAATTCAACCAGGTTTATATTCATTGACTTTAAGAACTTGATAGCCATTCCTTCACCTTCACGAATAAGGCCAAGCAGGAGATGTTCCGTACCAATGTAATCGTGTCCAAGCCTCAAAGCTTCTTCACGACTGTAGGTGATCACATCTTTCACCCTTGGGGAAAATTTTGCTTCCATATTTTTTTTGATTTACATCTTAAACGGTGGCCACTCGAAAAAGTTCACCATTTCTTTATTTCTTTTACTGCTGTCGCGTTTTGGCAAACATAACTATTAATCAAAGTTTCAATAAAGCCGTGCGAAAACAATTTTAAACAATATATTAACAATCGAAAAATATGCCAATTAATTTGTACTTTCGTGCTCGCTAAAATATGTGACAATAAATATACATCCTGTCATAAATCAGATTATTTCGGGCTTTTAAGCATACTCGATGTTAAATAAAATATCTGTTTACTGACAAAAGAGCACATTAATCCAAACAAAGATAAATCAGAATTCAATATAATCAATGGCTGCAGGAGAGAAAATAATCAGAATTAATATTGAGGAAGAAATGAAGGCAGCGTACATAGATTATTCTATGTCCGTTATTGTTTCAAGAGCCTTACCTGATGTAAGGGACGGCTTAAAACCTGTTCACCGCCGGGTGCTTTTTGGAATGCTTGACCTTGGTGTTCTTTCCAACAGGCCATATAAAAAATCAGCCAGGATCGTGGGTGAGGTGCTTGGAAAGTACCACCCTCATGGCGATGCATCTGTTTATGATACAATGGTTCGAATGGCGCAGGAGTGGTCTTTGCGCTATCCATTGGTGGACGGACAGGGTAATTTCGGATCCATTGATGGCGACAGCCCTGCAGCCATGCGATATACAGAGGCCCGAATGAAAAAAATTGCGGAAGAAATGGTGGCTGATATCGATAAGGATACGGTTGATTTCTCACTCAATTTTGATGATACGCTCCAGGAACCCACCGTGCTTCCTTCCAGGATACCAAACCTGCTGATCAACGGGGCATCAGGCATTGCAGTCGGAATGGCGACCAACATGGCCCCGCATAACATTACGGAGGTACTGGAGGCTACCATCGCATTTATTGATAACAAAGAAATTACCTGTGATGAATTAGTCAAGTATGTAAAGGCCCCCGATTTTCCTACCGGAGGTATTATCTATGGTTATTCAGGTGTAAAGGAATCATATGCAACAGGAAGGGGACGGGTGATTGTTCGTGCAAGGTCAGTGATTGAAGTTACCGATAATGGTAAAGAGCGTATCATCGTAACCGAAATCCCATATCAGGTCAATAAAGCTGAAATGATCAAAAAAACAGCCGATCTGATCAATGAAAAGAAAATTGAAGGCATTTCAGACATCAGGGATGAATCAGATCGTGACGGAATGCGCATCGTTTATGAGATCAAGCGGGATGCAATGGCCAACGTAGTGCTCAACAACCTGTATAAATACACGTCACTACAGTCTTCCTTCAGTGTAAATAACATCGCACTGGTACATGGAAGACCAATGCTGCTGAACCTTCGTGAACTGATCAGCCACTGGGTTGAGCACAGGCATGAGGTTTTGGTCAGGAAAACAAAATATGAGCTGGCTGAAGCAGAAAAAAGGGCTCATATCCTGGAAGGTTTGCTGATAGCGCTCGACAACCTGGATGCGGTTATTTCCCTTATCCGTGCATCACAAACCCCGGATGAAGCAAAAACCGGTTTGATTGAAAAGTTCAGCCTCAGTGAAATCCAGGCGAAAGCCATCCTGGAAATGAGGTTGCAACGCCTTACCGGCCTGGAAAGGGATAAGATCAAAGCAGAATATGCAGAATTAATGCGCCTGATTGATTATTACAACGATGTCCTCAGCAACGAAACACTCCGGATGGATATCCTGAAGGATGATATGAAGGAACTGAAGGATAAATATGGCGATAAGAGGAGGACGGAGATCGTTTATTCCGGAGAAGACATCTCCATGGAAGACATGATAGCCGATGAAGCGGTGGTTATCACGATCTCTCACATGGGATATATCAAAAGGACGCCATTAAGCGATTACAGAACCCAAAGCCGCGGTGGAAAGGGTCAGATAGGCAGTGCTACCAGGGATGAGGATTTTGTTGAACATTTGTTCGTTGCAACCAACCACAACTACATACTGCTGTTTACTGAAAAAGGAAAGTGTTTCTGGTTAAGGGCTTTTGAGATTCCTGAAGGCACTAAAACCAGCAAAGGCCGGGCTATTCAAAACCTGATCAACATACCTGCAGATGATAAAGTCAAGGCTTTTATCAATGTAAAAGACCTTGAAGACGAAGCATACATTAACAATCATTTTATTGTTATGTGCACCAAGCATGGCATCATCAAGAAAACCATGCTTGAAGCCTATTCCAGGGTCAGGCAGAATGGTATAAATGCCATTGTTATCAATGATGGCGACCAGCTAATCGAAGCCAGGCTGACCAATGGTACCAACGAAATACTCCTTGCCAACAGATCAGGCAGGGCCATCCGGTTTAATGAGTCAACGGTAAGGCCTGTCGGACGTAATTCCATCGGTGTAAGAGGTATTACCCTGAGTGAGGAAGACGCCCATGATGAGGTGATTGGAATGGTCTGCATCAAAGATCCGAAAGAAACCATCCTGGTAGTATCCCAGCATGGATATGGTAAAAGATCAGATCTGGAAGATTACCGGGTGACCAATCGAGGCGGAAAGGGTGTAAAAACACTGAATCTGACGGAAAAAACAGGCAGCCTGATTGCAATTAAAGCCGTTACAGAGACTGATGACCTGATGATCATTAATCAATCCGGAATAACCATCAGAATGTCTGTTGCAGATCTGCGGATTATGGGCCGTGCAACCCAGGGAGTCAGGTTGATTCGTTTAAATGAGGATGATCAGATTGCTTCCGTAACCAAGGTTGATGAAGAGGATATTAAAAATGTAGCAGAAATAACAGATGAGGTGAATAATGGGATATCAATAAATGACCTTAACGATTTAAATATTAGCAACTTAAATGGAAGTAACTTAACCGAAGGTTCAAATAATGATGATGAAGACAATTCATCTGATAATGAAAATATTAATAATGATAATTGAAACAATTAATTAAAAGATTAATCCTATTTTATTTAAAATGAAAAAAATAGCATTATTATTAATCTGTATAACTTCCTATGCTGGCGTTTCTGCACAAAAAGCCAAAGTACAAACTGCCTGGAATTATCTGAAATATGATGAACTGGATAAAGCAAAGGAAGCTATTGATGAAGCGGCTGTCAATGAGAGCAGCATGAATATGGATAAAACCTGGTATTACAGGGGAATGATTTACCAGAATATGTACAAGCACCCAAAGTTTGGAAACCTGGTTGCAAATCCTTTGCAGGAAGCCCTGATTTCATTTGATAAATCACTTGCCCTGGACCCTAAATCAGATAATGTTGAAGATATAATGAAACGGAAAGGAATTCTGGTTGGGCAGTTGGGAGATCAGGGGGCCGACCGGTATAAGGAAGGGAAGTTTGCCGATGCCTTGAATTCCTTTGAAACAATCCTAAAAATTACTCCTACAGACAGTGCGGTTATGTTTAATTGTGCCATTGCCGCAGAAAAGGCAGGAGACAAGGAAAAAGCAAAATCCTATTACAACAGTCTTATAGCACAGAAATATCCTGATGTAAAAATCTACCTGTTGCTGGCTTCCTTATACAGGGAGGAAAAAAATGATGCGAAAGCTTTTGAAATAGTTCAGAAAGGAAGAGCAATTTTTCCGGAAGATAATAACCTTATGATTGAGGAGCTGAATTATTACCTGGCTAACGGAAGAAGCGCAGAAGCCATTGCTAGCCTTGAAAAGGCAATCGCTGCTGACCCGGGTAATGCAAGCCTCTACCTGGCTCAGGGAAATATGCTTGATAAAGCAGGGCAGCCTGATAAGGCAGCAGAATCCTATAAAAAAGCGATCTCGATCAGGCCGGATTATTTTGATGCTTATTATAACCTGGGAGCCATGTATTTTAACCAGGGGGCTGAAATGGCAAATAAGGCCAATGATATACCAACCAAGGAAATTCAGAAATACAATGATGCCAAAAAGAAGTTTGATGCAAAATTCCGGGAGGCACAACCATTTCTGGAAAAAGCGTGGGAGCTAAACCCCACAGATGTAAGCACCATGACTTCCTTGAAACAACTTTATATGAGACTGGAGGAAACAGAAAAGCTGAACAAGGTTAATCAAGCACTGAAAGCAGGCAAATGAAAACTAGCAAGGGGACTTAAGGTCCCCTTAATTATCAATCATTCTATTTAACATAATATTAATTATAAGCCAAAGGTTCCTTCAAAACCTTTGTCTGTCGCGCCTGTAGCTTGACTTATAATTAGGTGATATATTAAATAGCCGCACAAAAAGGATTAGGTTTGCGGAATAAACTTTCTACTATGAAGAAATCAGTAGAACTTAAAAATCAATTAGAGAAGATTGGTGAGCTAAACGAACACAATTGTAGTGAATGGCTACACATTACCCGGGCGTTAGTCAGGGAATTCTTTCCTGATGAAATGAAGCTGTTGAACACCCCTGCCAATAGCTTTGTCATGGGGTTTAGCTTTTATAAGACCGAATATAAATACAAAAAGAACTCCTATACCGGAAAGAAAGAGATGGTTTCAAGTTTTCAGGTTTTTTCAGAATACAGCAAAGTGTCCGCTAAAAACATTTTACTCGGCATGATTAAAGTCCTTGAGCTTCGAGAATCAGAACCACGGTATGTTCCTAAAAATAATGAAAATAAAAGGCTAAAAATTGGCGCAATTGCCATAACGCTTATTAGTGTTTTTGGGGTAGCAATTGCTACAGCCATATTTTATGCCGGAGTGTACGTTGGAGAAAACAGAAAGAACAAGTTTGAAATAAAACTTGAGCAAAATTATAATGAGCTAAGAGATAGTATCTCTCTTGTTAATTCCCAAAAGGTATCCAATAATGATCCCAAGGGCGCAACTACAGCCAATGGCAACCAAAATCGCAATAATAACGGGGTCGAACATACCCCCAAAGATAGTATCGATAAGCCATAATTAAAAGAAATTTTATGGACTACCCCTTATTGTATAAGATTGGAAATTTAACTGGAATGATCCTTGAAATAATTGGGGTTATTAAATTGTTTCAGGAAATCGGCCAGTTAAATGAAATAAGAAAAATTGATATTGGGCGTCGAATTTCACACGACCGAGTAAGCCCAAAAGAGCTTGATGAAATTGTAGATCAGATTAACGGATCAATTAAAGACTGGAATACAAAAAACAAAGAATCACACGACCAAAATTGGGTTTGGTTTTTATTGATTCTTGTTGGCTTTATAATTCAGCTTATCTGTGTTGCTGCTCCCTTTTCCAATACGGTGACCGACAACAAAGCTGACCAAAGAGCTACCAAAAACTATTATTATAAGCAAAAGTAAGTCCATGTGAAGCACCCCTGCTCCGCTTCACCTAATCCTGCCTGCGCAGAAAATTTAACCCGTTCATTTTTGTTCCCGCCCTCCCTTTGGGATGGCTTCTCAAAAAGTGAACGGTCGGTTTCGGGGCTCAGTCCGCAGCGAAAAATAATCGCTGTTTCACAGCTTTACTTCTTTTTCGCTTTGCGGACTGAGCCCCGAAACCTGTTAAATTTTCCTCAAAGCTATCTTAACATATCACGATGTACATTATATGCCGAATGTCCCACTGCATTTCATAATAGACGTGCGGTACGTCATATAATCCGATGATATGTTAAATAGCCGCGCATAGTCTGTTGACGACACGATTATCAGATTCAATGGGTATCACCCATGTGCTATTTGTTCTTCTTTTCGATCAAGAACAAATACATTTTTTTTGCTGGTTACTGAACAGCTTCCAGGGATCGCATGATTAAAAAATATACCATCAGGTATACGGCAGCAATTATTCCAAAGATTAGGCTCATCCGTGCAGCAGTTATTTTCGACGGTCGCATGATATTTTCCTTTTTTCTTCTTTTGTATTATGACTGTACTTAATCCAAACGGGCGAAAAGTGTATTCGATTAAGAAGAAAAGCGCAATGATTGCACGGTTTTAATTAAGTGATTAAGGTAATTCGGATGTTACCAATTTGTATGCCACAAACGCCAATATTAACAAGGGTTTCAAAAAATTATGCAGCTGTTCCTTCGCGCGGGGCCAACTGTTCATCCTGGTTCAAAAGGGTGCTTTGCAAGACTGATGTACCGGATTTTTTATGGCCTGACCTGATTTGCTTCGAGGTAAGCCTGCTTCCGTCGTGACTCCAGCCTGGCGGGCCGAAAACATACATAAGCTTATGCTTAAAGCTTACCGGTTTGCGAAGATCACGGAGCATTTCCTTCCATTCATGGAAAATAACAGTTGGAATGTGGTTGGTTCCGATGTTTTTGGTAAGACCATAAACCACTTTCTCGTTTTCTTTTTCATAGGTTCCAAAAATTCTGTCCCAAATAATCAGAAACATACCCAGATTCTTGTCGAGGTATTGCGGATTGGAACCATGGTGTACACGATGATTGGATGGCGTAGCCAGTATCCATTCCAATGGACCCAGTTTACCAACCGTTTCTGTATGAATAAAGAAACCGTAAATCTGGCATAATGAATAAGCCACCATGATCTGCATGGCATCAAATCCCATCAGGGCAACAGGTATATAGTACAGAAACCGGTATAATGGCTGCAGCAGCGACGACCGTATGGCAACCGTAAAATTGAATTTCTCACTTGAATGATGGTTTACATGGATAGCCCAGAAAAACCTGCAATGATGATCAACCCGGTGAAGCCAGTAATAGGCAAAATCCTGAAGCAAAATAACAGTTACCCATGACCCCCATACAGAGCTGATCTCAAAAAAGGCGAACTGATGAAACCAATTCAGCACAAAAAAGGTCACCGTCTTCATTCCCAGATCTATCAAAAAATTGCCGCAACCCATCAGCACATTGACAAAGCTGTCCTTCCAGTCATAAAGAGTCAGCCCTTCCGATACGCTTAAAAAGCTCTCGAAAACAATTGCGACAATATAAAAAACAGTTACCCAAACAGCTGCTTCATTCATTTTTTATGGATTGGGGGTGACAAATTTATAAAAAAACACCTGTGTTGAAAATGTAATATTTACCAAAAAGCAGGAACCTTCCAGTCAATCCCGGCGTTTAATTTTAGCAAATAACTATTCCGACTTATGAAATCAAACAAAGTATTCAGTCTTTCCATTCTTCTGTTCGCATGTCTTTACTTCATGACAGCCTGTAAAAAATCCGATGACTCCGAAGCTTCATCGCCCGGCAATACCAATTCCATTGGACCCGTCCCGGCCACTTTTACTCAAAAGGTGCTGGTTGAGCAATTTACGGGTGCCTGGAACGGAGGATGTCCGGATGGTATTTACAGAATGGATAAGCTTGTTGGCGGGAATAACGGAAACGTGATCGGCATTAACGTCCATATGGGCGATGCCATGGAGATCCCTTTGTTCAATGATTTTATGGCTACTTTTAACAATAATAACCTGCCTCAGTTTCCATCTGCCATGGTTAACCGGATTCCCTCTCTTGGAAATGTATTTCTTTCGAAAACCCAGTGGGCCAGCAATGTTTCTGTAGATCTTGCTCATACTGCTTCCTGTGGTCTGGCCCTGAAAACAATCACGACCGGGAATACAGTTTCAGCTGAAATCCATTGCGGCTTTAAAACAGCCTTAACAGGTACTTACCATTTGACAGTTTATCTGGTATCGGATGAAATAACAGGAACCGGATCCGCCTATGACCAGGTAAACACCAATACCAGTAATGATCCAAACAGCCCTTATTACAACAAGCCCAACCCCATCACAGGCTTTGTTCACAACAATGTGGTGATAAAAGCTATTAGCGCCAGCCTGGGAGATCCTGTTAATGCTGCTGCCGGTGAATCCATCAAGAACTATTCGATTGATATTACCGGAAAAGATGTCGCTAAATTAAGCCTGGTAGCTTTTATCAATAAAATTGGCAATGATGCCACTTCCCATGAAGTGATGAATGTGCAGCAGGTTTCGCTGAATTCAACAAAAAACTGGGATTAAAATCCTGGCTATCTTCCTGTTCAAATACAAGACAATTTCCCGGAAAATCTGGACTTTTTTAAGTTTCCGGACCACTAAATTTTTATTTGGGAATTAAGTAGATTTTTACTTTCTTTGTGAAAACTTAAAACAAACCTATAACATGAAAAAAATCTGCTTAATTGCTCTGGCTTTTGCATTTACTTTTGCAGGCTGTAAGAAGAGCTCCAATAACGACGACCAATCAACTCCATGTACCCTGGAGGCTGCATTTACATCATCTGTTGATCAGGCTGGAGAACAAATAAAATTTACCAATACTACAATTGGTGGTGCTATCTACACCTGGACATTTGGTGACAATAAAACTTCCAACCTGCAGAATCCAACACATAAATATTCAGAAGCAGGTGATTTCACAGTTAAACTGGTAGTTACAAGTGCTGATGGAAAATGTACTTCAGAGAAAACCAGAACAGTTAATGTGCCTATTTCAATTGTTCCTGTAGAGGAAAAGAACAGGGCCATGTTATTTGATTTTTCTGAAGACTGGTGTCCTCCATGCGGTGCCTACGGTGGTCCTGCATTTGATGCCTGCATGGCGCTTGAAGAAAACACTATTTCCCTGATGAAAATTTACTCATCTTCCAACAACTCCGCACTGAACTGTTCAGCAGGTAATGCATTAAGCAGTGATTATAACGTACAGGGAATTCCTGATTTTTATGTTAATGGTGATGAGTTAGCTTCAGGCGGAGGTGTTTACTCTTCAGCAACTGCAAATTATAACTGGGTAAATGGAAAAGCAACTGCATTTGCTGCCACAGCGGTGAATGCGGGTATCCTGCTTGAGAAATCTTTCTCTGGCAATACCATCACGGTTAATGCTAAAGTGCAGTTTTTTATTGCACAATCAGCAGGCAAGGATTTCAAACTGGCAATATACGTTCTTGAAGATGACATTATATCTGCACAACAGGTAACTGGTCAGGGAAGTGTTGCAACCTATGAGCACCATAATCTGCTCAGGGCTTTGAACGCTCCTACATATAAAGGTGATGCCCTGAATTCAATGGCAGCAATCACGCAGGACCAGGTATTCAATAAAACATATACCATCAACCTGAACACAGCCTGGAAAAAGGATGACATGAAGGTAATTGGCGTGGTATGGAATACCACAGCAAGCGGTAAACCAACCCTTGTAAACTCTTTTATGATTCACTAAGATAATCACAGGAAATAAAAAAGGCCGTCTCCACAGACGGCCTTTTTTATTTATACTTAAATCCGGAAGGTTAATAAAATTCTGAATAACGGTCTGAAATCACCAACAATGATCTTAAAAAAAACCAGCCAGCTTACAATCCTACTACCCTACTTACAGTCATAACATTATTCATAAATCACCGCTCCTTTAGTGATTACCAGTGCTTTCAGTATTAAATATATTCCAACCTGGAGATCTTTTCGATTAAAAATCGTCCTAAATCATGTTCATTTCTTACACCTGTAAGAATGCTTTTTTATTGAGGCCTTGAACCGTAACCCGGGGCATAAATTGCGTCCATATTCAAGTCATCTTTTTATCTCAATATAAAAAAAAATAACATGAAAAATCTATTACTTTCCTTAAGCATTATTGCTGCTTTATTTACTTCCTGTAAAAAGGAATCTGCAGATGAAGCAATGCCATCTGCTGACGGATCAACATCATCTAACAAAGCAATTGCAGGAGTTACATCGGTTCCTGCCACATTTACTAAAAAAGCTTTGATTGAAAGTTTTACAGGGGCATCATACCGTTGTCCTGAAACGGATGCCCTGGTGCAAAACATGATCACCAATAATCCAGGCCGCGTAATAGCTGCCGGTATACACGAAGGTGATAAAATGCAAATCCCCTATGTTCAAACGCTGCACAGTGCGTTTAATAACGGGTCAATGCCTTCAGTACCTTCGTTTATGGTTGACCGGGTTCCTGTTGCGGGAAAAGTATTTCTGACCAATCAGCAATTGTCAGGTTTCACAAATAAGGCTTTTAATACATCAGCCAAATGTGGTCTTGCAATTAACTCAACCATCGCCGGAAGAGTTGTGAATATTGCCGTGCATGCAGGTTTTAACCAGGTCCTGGCAGGGAACTATAACCTTGCAGTTTACATTATTGAAAATAATGTTTCTCAAACCGGAAAGGGTTATGATCAGGCTAATATATATAATACCAATCCTTCCAGTGCATTTTATAACCTGGGAGATCCTATTGTCGGATATGTTCATCAGAATGTATTACGAATTGCGGTAACACCCGGACAGGGAAACCCGATTAGCCCTGCTAACCTGGTGCCATTCGGACAGGAAATTCAGTATTTCCAGGTTGACCTTCCAACTACCATTAATGTAGGAAATGCTTATGTGGTTGCTTTTGTGGATAAAGCTGGTGCAACACCAACAACACACGAAGTTTTAAACACGCAGATTGCCAAACTGGGGACTTTAAGAAACTGGGATTGATACTCAGGAAAAAGGGATAAAATAATAAAGGTGGCTGGATTTACCAGTCACCTTTGTTATTTAGTTTTCATCATGAATTTCGATCTTTTCAATTTCATCGCCAGCCCTGATCATGTCAATTACATCCAACCCGTCCGTAACCTTTCCAAAACAGGTATGATTCCTGTCAAGGTGAGCCGTATTCTTCCGGCTGTGACAAATAAAAAACTGTGAACCCCCTGTATCCCTGCCTGCATGTGCCATGGACAATACTCCACGGTCATGATACTGGTTGTCACCCGTCAATTCACATTTAATCTTGTATCCGGGGCCACCGCTACCTGTGCCATTGGGACAACCACCCTGAATAACAAAATCGGGAATGACTCTGTGAAAAGTCAGGCCGTCATAAAAGCCTTTTTGAGCCAGTGTAATAAAATTATTCACTGTGTTTGGTGCATCTTTTTCATAAAAGGAAACTTTCATAATTCCTTTAGCCGTGTAGATGGAAGCTGTTTTCATTAGTTTTATTTTGATTTTAATATTATTTCAACATACTGGAAAATTCACTGATTATCATGGCTGTGGCGCCCCATATTTCAATACCGGAAACAGCATAAAAAGGAGCTGGTGTTTTAATTCCACGGGAATTGCTGAATGTACCGTTCCTGATAACCCCTTTATCATTAAAAGCATGCAAAGGTATTTCAATAATTCTTTTTACCTCGGTTTTATTGATGATAAATTCAGGCCGCACAGGTAAGGATGCAACAAAAGGGTGGACTAAAAAATTGCTGGGTGGAATGTATATTTCAGTAAGCGGTGTGAGCACATCCTGTTCAGTAATCAGCACTCCGATTTCTTCAAATGTTTCTCTTAATGCAGCATTCACATAACTCTCCTCCTGTTCTTTTTTTCCTCCCGGAAGTGCGATCTGGCCACCATGATTTCCAAAGTCTGAACGTTCCATCAGTACAAGCATGGAAAGGTCATTAACAGGGTAAATAAGTAAAACCACACAGGCTGTCTTAAAATCAGGGTTTTGCTGGAGGTATTCGATCGTAGTGGAAGACCGGCTCACAGGTGCTAAGTGTTGCTGGGCCCTGAATCCAGGAAGTCCTCCAGTTAACGATAGTTTTATCTTCCTGAGATCATCTGTGAAGGTTTGCATGGATCAGACAGATTTAACCATGCTGCGCTCCGGTTCTGATCCCTTCATTCTTTTTCTTTCTCCAATCTGTTGTCGCCACATTGCAAAATAAAGTCCTTTGGAATCCAGCAGCTCTTCATGCCTTCCTGATTCTATTATCTGACCTTTTTCAAGCACATAAATCCTGTCGGCATGCATGATGGTTGACAAGCGATGAGCGATAAGGAAAGTGATGTGATTTCTGCTCCCTGATATTTCACGAACTGTTGATGATATCTCTTCTTCAGTAAGCGAATCAAGGGATGAGGTAGCCTCATCAAAAACAAGTAATGCAGGCTTCCGTAACAGTGCCCGGGCAATGGAGAGCCGTTGCTTTTCTCCGCCTGATACTTTCACGCCCCCCTCTCCTATCACCGTATCAAGACCTTTATCAGCCCGCTCAAGCAGGCTGCGGCATGCGGCCTTATCCAACACTTCAATACATTCTTTATCTGTTGCACCAGGGGCAACAAAAAGAAGGTTCTCCCTGATGCTTCCCGAGAACAGCTGGGCATCCTGTGTTACAAGGCCAATCTGACTTCTAAGGTCATCCAGATCGATTTCATTTATGCTGTGATTGTTAATCAGAATATCTCCCCTGAGGGGCCTGTATAATCCAACAAGTAGCTTTACAAGCGTGGTTTTGCCTGATCCGGACGGCCCTACAAAAGCGATTGTTTCACCGAGACCGGTTTCAAAGGAAACATCATTTAAAGCATAACCGGTAGTAGTCTGGTGCTTAAAAGTAACATTTTTGAAAGTAAGGCGTGAAATATTCCCTATGGTTACAGGGCTTAACGGTTTAGGTTCCTTGGGGGTATTCATTATATCCTCGAAGTTCTTTAACGAAACTTCGGTTTCCCTGTAAATATTAATTATGTTTCCTAGTTCCTGCAGGGGGCCGAAAATAAAGAAGGAATAAATAAACAGTGAAAAAAACTGTCCGAAAGTGATTTGTTTATCATATACCAGATACATCATGAAAAAGAGCAGGCCGTTGCGAAGCAGATTGACAAATGTTCCCTGAATAAAACTAAGACTCCTGATATATTTTATTTTCTTCAGCTCTAGTTTGAGGATTTTCTGAGTAGTACCATTCAGCCTGTTTATTTCCTGATTTGCCAATCCCAGGCTCTTTACCAGCTCAATATTGCGTAACGATTCCGTTGTGCTTCCTGCCAGCGCTGTTGTTTCGGCAATAATTGTTTTCTGGATCGTTTTTACTTTTTTACTCAGCACAGAACTTAAAAAACCAAGCACGGGTATTGTTGAAAAATAAACCACGGCTATCAGCGGATTTACCCTGATGGCATATACGACAACGAAGATAATTCCTACCAGGGAAGTGAATAAAATATTTACAAATGCTGAAATAAGCCTTTCCGAGTCAGTTCTGACCTTCTGAAGCTTTCCAAGGGTTTCACCACTTCGCTGGTCTTCAAATACCTGAAATGGCAGATCAAGTGAATGACTCAACCCGTCGGCATAAATCCTGGCCCCAAGCCTTTGTGTAATATTATTGACATAATAGTCCTGAAAATTCTTCGCAACCCTTGATACAAATGCAACACCCATAGCAGCCAGCAACAGGAGACCAGCTCCACGGAGGAATTCGGGTTTATTCCATTTTTCCGGATCTTTTACAAATTTATCAATGATAATCTGGAATATGGCCGGATCAAGCAATGAAAACACCTGATTAACAGCTGCCAGCCCGAGTGCCAGCGCAAGCATGGAAGAATGCTTTTTAAGATAAGCGTATAATATTTTCATAAATTGAAACCAGGGGTAAAATTAAAAAAAGCAAAACCTAATGCCTCAGATCATTTTTAAAAATATATAACTATCAACCTTTCCTATTGTTTTAAACAGGCTGTTTTTTCTCAAATATCAGCCATTTTTTAAATATTTTTGATCCCTGAATAATTACCCGGATAAATACGAGTTGCATAATTAAACAAACATCACATGAAAAAAATTCTGAATATCCTCTGTCTTATGGCTGCCAGCCATTTTACCCTTGCCCAACACAGCCTGGTTTTGAAATCAGGTGAAAGAATGAATGGAGAAGTACAAACCATCAAGGATGGCACCATTACCTTTCTTTTTAAAGGAAATGCCATGAACTTCAAGGTAGCTGAAGTAAGTGCTGTTTATTTTGATGATAAAGCGACAACCAATACGGCTGCAGAATCCAAATCTGCCACCTCCTCCTCAGGAACCAAAGGAGTCAGCTATGTGATGGCCGGAAGAAAGCTTATCAATCAGCCGAAAGTCGACAACCTGACCCAGGAAAAAGGAATTGTGGTCGTATCAATCAATATTGACAAGTATGGCCACGTAAAGAAAGCAGAACCAGGTGCAGAAGGAACCACTACAACCAACAGCTACCTGTTAACCAAAGCAAAACAGGCAGCCGAAAGTGCCCTCTTTGATAATTGCCCAACCTGTCCGCTCGACAGCAAAGGTACCATAACCATCATTTTTTAAGAAAGGCTAACCATTAAATCCGGTCCAGCACGGTCTGGATGAGTCTGCGCATGCTTTCTTCAGCCTTTGTGGCGTATTTCTGCAAAAGCCTGTTTGCAACGATGACATTAACTGAACAGCATTGGTGACCAAGAACTCTCGCCAATCCATACATGGCGCCGGTTTCCATTTCAAAATTAGTGATCCTGTGATCATTGTATCTGAAAGAAGTCAGCTTTTCAAGCATATCGGGACGGGCCAGTTCATAGCGCAACACCCTACCCTGGGGTGCATAGAACCCCGAGCAGGAACAGGTCATTCCCTTATGCATGCCGGGTGACAGGGCAATCTCTAACTTTTCGGCACACCTGGTGAGGTAAGATTGGGGATAAATACAGCCATTGGGATAATGGTTTTTGAATGCCTCCGCCATTATTTTCTCTTCAGCCGTGTTATCCAGCTTATAAAAGTTCAGAAGCCCGTCAAGGCCGATTCCATAGGTAGAGAAGACAAATTCATCCACGGGAATATCAGCCTGTAATGCCCCTGAGGTGCCAATCCTGATCAGGTTTAATGCCCTGTGTTTTTCCCTGGGTATTCTCTTTACCAGGTCGATATTGACGAGGGCATCAAGCTCATTATAAACGATATCAATATTATCAGTGCCGATACCAGTGGAAATAACGGATATTCTTTTTCCCTTATACACTCCGGTATGGGTGACAAATTCCCTTTTCTGCTTTTTAAATTCAATGTGATCAAAAAATGAGCTGACAATGGCAACCCGGTCCGGATCGCCCACATTGATAATGGTTTCGGCAATCTCATGCGGATGCAGGTTCAGGTGATATATGCTGCCATCCTTGTTCAGGATCAGTTCCGATTCAGGAATGATGTTCATTGGAACAGGGTTTGATGGTTTATGTTGCAAAGAAACAAAGGTAGAATAATTGAAATAGAATAAAATCGAGATATTGCAGCGTTAAAATAATAAAAACTCGTAATTTTGCATTAGTTAATTTTTGTTCAATGCCAGAATACAACAATCATATTTTAGTCCCAATCGACTTTTCTGAACAATCCATTATTGCCCTCAAACAATCTTATAATATTGCCCGTTTTAGTAAATCAGCTATCACCCTGGTTCATGTTATAGATGAAGATATTATTAATCCGATTATTTCGTTATTCAGCGGTAAAAACGATATAGAAGAACATATGTCTGACGATATCAATAAGAAACTCAGGCAGCTTGCTGATGAAACGGAGAAGGAAGGTCACATTAAAGTAGACACGCTGATTGTTAAAGGTAAAATTTACGAAGAAATAGCCCGGGTAGCGAGCGAACTCAAAGCGGTGTTTATTATCATGGGAACCAACGGGGCTGTAGGATTTAAAAAGAAGTTTATCGGATCGAATGCCCTGCGTGTTATACACGAAGCCCCCTGCCCTGTCATCACCATAAAAGGCAAGGAACACCACCAGGGTTGCAGGGTGATTGTGCTGCCACTGGATGTATCCCGTGAAACAAAGGAAAAGGTCAGCAAGGCCATCGAATTAGCTTCGTTTTTCGGATCTTCAATAAAAATTGTAACCGTATCAGATACAGAAGATGAATTTATCCTCAATAAGCTGAAGAGGCAGATGAGTCAGGTAAAACAGTTTATCTCCGAAGCAGGTATTCCCGCAACTGCAGATTTTATAATTGGTGATGACATTTCGAAAGCAGTCACTGATTTTGCAAAAAAGCATGATGCTGATCTGATTCTTATCATGACACAGCAGGAAATGATATGGAAAGAATATTTCATGGGGAGCGCACCCCAGGAAATCATCAATACCTCAGAGATTCCTGTTTTAAGCATCAGGCCAATTGAGAGAAAAAATATGACGGAATACGTTATTTCTTAACCTTTTTAAATAGAGTTAACATGGTACAGAAAAAATTTGAAATCAGAAAAATTTTAATTCCATATGATTTTTCTGAAACTGCCGCTTTAAGCCTTGAGCACGCGGTGTTCATGGCCAAACTTCTGAAAGCAGAGATCATCTTACTTCATATAGTGGAAACTGTTTCATTTACTTCTGCAATCAGTCATGCTTTATCAGGATTTGAAAAGAAAATAGAAAATACCTCCAAGGAAAAACTGGATGAAATAGCAAAAGAAATACATAATCATTCCGGTATTCATCTTACCATACTTACCGAAGTGGGCAGGATCTATAAAAAAATCGTGCAGGTTGCCAAAGATATTGATGCTGATGTAATCATCATGGGAACACATGGGGTAAGCGGTTATCAGCGATTTAATGTTGGCAGCAACACCTCAAGGGTGGTCGAAGCTTCCCCCTGCCCTGTTATTTCCGTTCAGACCCATGCAAAATCAATCGGGTTTAAAAAGATCATCTTACCCATTGACGAGTCGCCCACATCACGCCAGAAGGTAAACCATGTTATAGAAATGGCCAACCACTATAATTCCCATGTTTTTATTGTAGGGCTAATTAACTTTAACAGCGAGGAATTAAAGCGGAAATTCAGGATCAAGGTTGAGCAGGTTGAAGAATTCCTGTCCAAATTTGATATCAGCCACGAAAGCAAATTTGTAAAAGGAGATAACCTTGCAAAAATGACCATGAGCGTTGCAGAGGAAATGGATGCCGACCTGGTAGTTATCATGACTGAACAGGAACCAAGCATTACAGGATTTTTTATGGGAACTTATGCTTCCCAGGTAGTAAATCATTCCAAAATACCTGTCATGAGTGTTCGTCCGGCTGAAATTGATCCGGATAAAATTACGGTTAGCTTCTGAGAAAGGATTAAAAAAGTGCAGCGTTAAGCGGTAGCTTCTGCAATGAACTTCCTGTTGCTGAGATTGTAGCAGTTACCTTTTGTCATTACATGGACGATCAGGTTTTCAATGGAGATGGGGGAACCTTCTTTCAAATCCGCAATGTTGCTATGTCTGATATCATATCCATCAAGAATAATTACCAGTCCTGAACCGATAATTTCCATTCCGTTGCCGCCGGAAATAATAACTCCTGTATCCTCACCAAGCCCGATTCCAATACAGCTTGGATTACTTGCCACAGCCTGAGCCAGCCGCCCAAACCTTCCTCTTTTATCGAAGTGTGAATCGATAATTACATCTTTAATAAAAGCCAGACCTGTAGTGATTTTAACTTCGCCTTTAATCAGCGCTCCTGAACTGCTGCCCTGGTAGATCATCGTATTGCTCATGGCCATGGCACCTGCACTGGTACCAGCAATCACCAGCTTTTCATGCAGGTAACGTTCGGTGATGATTTTCAGAATTTCAGTGCCGCCAAAAATGGTGCTTAACCGCAACTGATTACCACCGGTAAACATAATAGCGTCGCAGGCTTTAATACGGTCGATATACTCCTTCTTCCCGACTTCTTCCCTTGATCTGATATGAATTACATTGGCGCAATTGCATCCAAGCTTTTTAAATGCATGCAGGTAATTATCTCCTACTTCAACCGGTATGGATGAGGCACTGGTAATGACCTCAATCTTTGCTCCCGGACCGCCTGCTTCATTGACAATCCTGCTGAGTATCTGCAGTTCAAAAAAATTAAGGTTGTTCTTTTGTTCGAAATTAGGTTCTGCTTCCGTTCCTTTGTCTTCATTACCACCAATGGCAATGAGTTTTCCCCTCGGTTTATCCATTTTACTTAATTGCGCTTAGTCTTGGTCATTGCTGGAATACCCATTTAAAAGGCTTATTTCATCCATTACAATAATTTTTATCGTGGCAAATATAAAAAGGTTGGGAAAATTTAATGATCCGATAAAACAGAATTAAAATTAAGTTTTCAGGTCTTTATTAACCGTTTTATCAGTTCAAAGAAGGATCTTCGGGGAAGTTGGCCAAAATGGCATATTCATGCCCCATACTTCTTAAAACCTGGCTCCAAAGCACCTTGGGATTGTCAAAAAAGGTGAACTGTTCATTTGCATTCGACAAAAGCCATGATTTTTCCTTTAATTCATGATCAAGCTGCTTGGGCTCCCAGCCTGAGTAACCGGCATAAAAACGGATCTGGTTTTGCTGAACCTGCCTGGTATCGATTAAAAACTTAAGGGTTTCATAATTTCCTCCCCAATAGATGCCTTTTACGATTTCCTTTGCCCCTTCCAGCTTTTTGCCCAGCGTGTGTATGTAAAACAGCGTATCGGTTTCAACAGGACCTCCAAAATACAATGGCGTATCAAATTCGGGAAAATCCTCTACTGCATCATTGAGCTTTACATCAGTGGGCTTATTGAGGATAAAGCCCAGGGTTCCGCCCGGGTCGTTTTCACTGACCAAAACCACCGAACGCTTAAAGTAGGAATCCAGCAGAAAAGGCTCTGAAATAAGTAGTGATCCCGTAGTCGCATGCAAAATTTTCCTTTTCATAATATTGGCGGATTTTGTTTTATAATACTTTCAACGGAAGTCATTCAAAAAGTTTCAGGATTTATGGATCAAATTATTACAAGATTTTGCTCCATATACCGGGAAATATTCCTAAAACTGTGCCACTAAAATTTATTTCCAGGATATAAAAACAGTTATTATACCAAATACGTTACTTAATTTACAATAATTTTAAATAAAATTTGAGATTCTTACAGTAATTTTGCACCAGCCCGTGTGTGTATTTGTGAGATTTTTTTAATTTTTAATTTTTTTCCAGACATGAGTGAAATCAATGATTATATTCAGCAAAAACGGGGCAACTTCAAGGGTGACTTTCTGACAGAAGAGAAAGCTGGTAATAACCCTTTTGTTTTTTTTGAGCAATGGATGAACGAAGCCATAACAAACAATATTCCTGAGCCGAATGCCATGAATCTTGCAACCGTTTCTTCCGAATGCAAGCCTTCAAGCAGGATTGTTTATTTAAGGGGTTTCAGCATGGCAGGATTGATTTTTTATACCAATTACGGAAGCAGAAAAGGGATCGAGCTTCGTGAAAAAAGGTATGCTTCAGCTAACTTTTACTGGCATGCCATGGAAAGGCAGATCAGGGTTGAAGGAAAAGTTTATAAAATTTCAGATAAGGAATCAGATGATTACTTTGCCTCCAGGCCCAGGGAAAGCCAGATTGGTGCATGGGCTTCCCATCAGAGTAATATTATCAGCGGCCGTCATGAAATTGAAAGATCTTATGTTGAAGTAAGCAAGAAATTTGAGAACAAAACGGTAACCAGACCTCCTTTCTGGGGTGGCTTATGCCTTAAACCGGATTATTTTGAATTCTGGCAAGGCAGGGAAAACAGGCTACATGACCGTATTATGTTTGAGGCAGACAATAACAATCACTGGAGTGTATACAGGTTATCCCCGTGACGGATCCTGTGGAACCTTTTAATTAGCTTATCTGCCTTTTTCTTGCAAATTTTACGGTCTGAAATCCCCGTTTCACTGATCTATGAGAACCTTCCTGCTTTGTTCCATTTTACTTATTATCGACCTGTATGTATTTCAGGCTGTCAGGCTTGTATCACGTGATCTGGGCATTACTGCACAACGCGCCCTTTTTACCTGTTACTGGCTGATCACTGCATTTTGTCTCGTTATATTGATAACAAGCAGCTTTATTGACTGGCATACCTGGCCAAAAGCCTTCAGGACCTATACTTTTGCCTTTATCTTTATCAGCTATTTCTCCAAGCTTTTTATCATCATCTTTTTGCTCGTTGATGATATATCAAGGTTTTTCAGGTGGATTTACAGCATGATTACGCACAAACCTGAAGCAGACAACAAACTGCCGGCCACTACCGGATCAACCATCAGCCGTTCAGATTTCCTGATCAAAACGGGGTTAATTATCGGTTCCATCCCTTTTTTTTCCCTGATCTACGGCCTGCTTGGAGGAGCTTATAATTTTAAAATTAAAAAGTTAAATCTGACTTTAAAAAACCTACCTCCCGCTTTCGATGGTTTTAAAGTGCTTCAGATTTCTGATATTCATTCGGGAAGCTTTAATAACGGAGAACCGCTCCGCAAGGCAGCTGATATGATTATGAATGAACAGGCCGATGTGATCTTTTTCACAGGCGATCTGGTGAATAACAAATCCGATGAAGCTGAGCCCTATATTTCGATACTCCAAAAAATAAAAGCTCCTTTTGGCGTCTATTCTACCTTCGGAAATCACGACTATGGAGATTACGTTCAATGGGAAAGTGCAGAGGCAAAAGTTGAAAACCTGGAGAAACTAAAGCGGATCCACGGCGGTATCGGCTGGAATCTGTTGCTGGATAGTCATGCATACATTGAAAAGGATAATCAGCGTATAGGGGTTATCGGCATTCAAAACTGGAGCGCCCATTTGAGGTTCCCGAAATACGGCAGTATGGAAAAAGCAGTAAAAAACTTCACATATGCCCCCGTAAACATCCTGCTGTCACATGATCCGTCACACTGGAAGGCTGAAGTGCTTGCCAAATACCCACAGGTTGACCTGATGTTTGCCGGACATACACATGGCTTTCAATATGGCATCGAAATTCCCGGAATTAAATGGAGCCCTGTGCAGTATGTCTATAAAGAATGGGCCGGACTTTATACAGAAAATGACCGTCATTTGTATGTAAACAGGGGCCTGGGGTTCCTGGGGTACCCGGGAAGAGTCGGAATTCTGCCTGAAATAACCGTTATTACTTTAAAAAAGGGCTAATCATACCGCCGATGAATCCCGAAATCCCATTGCAAAGAATCACAGGTAAAAGAAACACTACTTTTAACCTTAAGAAGTTCGATCTGGTTAAATGGGGAACGCTTACCAATGAGTACGATTTTTCAAAACCACACCGACATAATTACTTTGAAATACTGATTTTCTTTAAGGGCGGAGGACTTCATGAAATTGATTTCACCCAGTACCAGATTAAAAGCCGCTCCATTCATTTTGTACCGGCAAATTCCGTGCATCTGCTCAGGAGGGATATAAAATCAGATGGGGCTACCATTCTGTTTGCCGAAGATTTTTTTTATGGCGATGAATCATTTAACAGGTTCTTTAAAAACCTGAGCATTTATGCCGGAAGCAAAGGCCATGTACTGACATTGTCCAACAGGGATTTTGCCATGTTCTCATCCCTTTTCGGTGAAATGTTTGTGCAGAAAGAAAGCAATACGCGTGAATCGGAAGTGGTAATCAAGTCGCTGCTCACTTTGTTTCTTGCCAGGTCCGAACAGCATTTTGAAACCAGGCAACCGGGTGAAAAAATTTTATCAGTTAAAAATTCCATTGTTGAGAAATACAAAACACTGGTGGAGCTACATTTGCTCGAACACATCAGTGTAAAGGATTATGCAGAAAAGCTACATATCTCTCCAAAACATCTCAACGACCTCTGTAAGCAGCATCTTTCCTGTACTGCTCAAAAAGTTATTCATGAACGGCTTCTGCTTGAAATTAAAAGGCTCCTGGTACACACGGATCTTGCCATAAAGGAAATCTGTTATCAAACCGGTTTTGATGATCCTGCCCATTTCAATCACTTCTTCAGGTTTCATATGAATCTTACCCCGCTTCAATACAGAAAAACGACGAGGTAATTATTATACAATTAATTCTGAATAATCTGCTACCCGATTTAGTGAAAATCAACTAATTTTGCTATTCATCACTTCAGGAACTATTCCCTACGGTGTAATCAAATTCCGCATTGATTTTATAAATACTTAATACTTTACATGAAAACCAAGACTTTTCTTCTGACGATTATTTTACTGACTGCATTTCTTGCAATGGATCAGCCCTATCACAGTGCAATTTCCAATGGCACAGGTGCACCGGCAGGAAATACAGGCTCTCCATTTGATGCCAAGACCTGCGCCCGCTCAGGATGCCATCCATCCCCTGCAACTGCATTGTCAGGAATACTAACTTCAAACATTCCAGGTACCGGTTATTTGCCCGGCACAACGTATACCATTACCTGCAGTGTTTCCCAGGCAGGAATTAATAAGTGGGGATTCCAGGTTTCACCAATGAACAATGCAGGAGTGCTTCAGGGAAACCTGGTTATTACCAATCCGACAACTACGAAAATAGTTTCGGGAAAATATGTAACTCATACGGCAGGCGGCACTGCAGGTGCAGGGTCCAAAACATGGAGCTTCAACTGGGTGGCACCACTGGCTGGTACAGGGAATGTGACTTTTTATGGCGCTTTCAATTTTACCAACAACAACAACATGCCAACAGGAGATGTCATTCATACTTCTACGTTGACAGTTGCTGAAGATCTTACTTCAGGTGTTGAAGAGTCAGCCGGTGATCTTGTACTTGCCAATGTGCATCCTAATCCATTCCATGATGTGCTCCACGTCAGCTATGGAATCAGGAAGCAGGAACCTGTAATTATATCGGTTTATAATAGTTCTGGTGAATTGCTGTTAAAATCCGAGAAAGGCCATCTTATAAGCGGAAATTACCAGGAATCCCTATCCATTGATCCGGGTTTACCGAAAGGCATCTATTTTGTTACCATACAGGCTGGCATAGACCGCCTGACAAAAAAAGTGGTCAAATTCTGACCAGCGGCATTTACATTGTTTTAAGCTCCGTTACCAGTTGTGTAAGGGCTTTCTTTGCATCACCAAAAAACATACTGGTTTTAGGATCATAGAACAGCAGGTTGTCAATCCCGGCATAGCCTGCATTCATCGACCGTTTGTTTACAATGATGTGTTTGGATTTATCAACTTCGAGGATAGGCATACCATAAATTGGCGATGAAGGATCAGATTTTGCAGCAGGGTTAACAACATCATTGGCACCCACCACCAGTACAACGTCTGTTTGTTCAAACTCAGGATTGATCTCATCCATTTCCACCAGCTTGCCATAGTCTACATTTGATTCTGCAAGGAGCACATTCATGTGTCCGGGCATACGTCCTGCAACCGGATGAATGGCATATTTTACTTCAACACCGCGTTCTTCAAGCAGCAGTTCGAGCTCATGGATAACGTGCTGCGCCTGGGCAACAGCAAGTCCGTAGCCGGGTACGATTACCACCTTTTTGGAATAATTCATCAGCACTGCCAGATCGGATACGGTAATATCTTTTACAGAACCACTGACTTCAGGACCACCAGTTGCTGCACTGCTGCCACCGAATGCACCGAAAATCACATTGCTCAACGGGCGGTTCATGGCCTTACACATCACAATCGTAAGCAGCGTACCTGCTGAACCTACCAGGATACCTCCGGTAAGCATCACTTTATTATCGTATAAAAATCCTCCAAAAGCTGCTGCCAGTCCGGTAAATGAATTAAGCAGCGAAATAACAACCGGCATATCTGCACCACCAATAGGGAGGACGAACATCAGGCCATAAAACAGTGCTGATGCAAACAGTAAATACAAAAGCACCTCACTTTCATTGCCGCTGAAAATCATAAAACCACCAAAAGCAAATACACCAATCATAATTGCCGTATTAATAATATTGTAATTCGGCAACCTAACGGGCTTATTCATGGTTCCATTCAACTTAAGAAAGGCCACTATACTGCCCGAGAACGAAACGCTTCCAATGATTAGACCCAGCACAATGGGTATTAAAACCGGGATATTACCGGTATTATGGTGGAACTCCATTAATCCGATAAGTGCAGCACAAGCCCCGCCCATTCCGTTAAACATGGAAACAAGCTCAGGCATTTTAGTCATTTGGACCCTTTTGGCCGTGAACCATCCAATGATGGTACCGATCAGGATGGCAAGGAAAATGAGCACATAGATCAATACCGGAGGTTGAACCTGAATAAATGCATCAGCACCATTGCTGTCAACAGTTTTTTTGATATTCAAAAAAATGGTGGAGATAATTGCCAGCACCATTCCTGCTGCTGCAAGCGAATTTCCTTTCCGGGCTGTTTTGGCATTCCCCATTCTTTTCAAACCAACGATAAATGTTACGGAGGCAATGATGTAACAGATGGTTCTTAAATGATAAAGCGTTTCTAGATTCATTATGGGTATTTATAAAAAGATCAGTAAATCGGGGTTAACGGTTATTTCTTTTTAAACATCTCAAGCATGCGGTCCGTGACAACGAATCCACCCACCACGTTTAGTGTGCCCAGCACCACAGCAAGGAAACCAAGTGCAAGTGCCACCATGTTATCGGGTTCCACATTCAGCATTACAATAATGGCACCTACGATAACTACACCGTGTATGGCGTTTGCCCCGCTCATAAGCGGTGTGTGCAATACGGTAGGAACACCGCCAATCACTTCAATTCCTACAAATACAGAGAGAATGATAAAAAAAATCATCTCCTGATGTGTTCCGATAAAGTTTATAATTGATTCCATTTTTTAAATATTAATTAGTTAGTCAAGATTTGCACAGCTGATCCAGGCGGGGCCAATTGAATTCAAAAGCAGTGATGTACATTCGGGGTTAAACTATTACTTCTTTTTTTACAGAGGGGTGTACAGCCGCTCCCTGGTGGGTGATCAGGCTTCCTTTGGTAATTTCCTCTTCCAGCTCCCATTTAAAGCCATCCTTTGTGGCAAGATGTAATAACAGCGTTTGTATATTTTTTGCGTAAAGATCACTTGCATTCATGGGTAACAGACCGGCAATATTTCCTTCACCAATGATGGTCACCCCATTTTTCACTACTGTTTTATTCAGCTCGCTGCCGGTTACATTCCCACCCTGCTCCACAGCCATGTCAACTATTACAGAACCAAAACGCATGCTTCTGACCATTTCTTCGGTGACCAGCAACGGTGCTTTTTTACCTGGTATCAATGCTGTTGTAATGATGATATCAGCTTCTTTAATATGCTTTGCAACCAGTTCCTGCTGTTTCTTCAGAAACTCCTCTGAAACTCCTTTTACATAACCTCCCTCAATCTTAATGCTTTCATCTCCTTTCACTTCAATAAATTTCCCGCCGAGTGATTCAACCTGCTCCTTTGTTTCGGGACGGATATCGGACACTTCGACAACAGCTCCAAGTCGTTTTGCTGTAGCGATTGCCTGCAAACCAGCGACGCCTGCACCAAAGATCATCACTTTGCATGGCCTGATCGTACCTGCAGCGGTAGTCATCATAGGCAATATCTTTCCGATCGTATCTGCAGCCATCAAAACCGCTTTATACCCTGCAAGATTAGCCTGTGAACTCAGTGCATCCATTTTCTGAGCCCTTGAAATCCTTGGTACGGCATCCATGGAGAATGAAGATATACCGGCACTGACGCATGCGTCAACAAGCGAAGGATTTGACGCTGCGAACATAAATGAGATGAGCACTGCCTGCTTTTTCATGCGTGCTATTTCGTCAGCTGCCGGAGGATTTATTTTGAGAATAACATCACAGTCAGCATATATGCTGTTCTTGTCGGCTACCAGGTTTGCACCGGCAGTTTTGTACTGTTCATCCGCAAAGAAAGAACCCATTCCTGCCCCGCTTTCAACCTGCACTTCAAAACCGGCACCTGCAAGGCTTTTTACAACATCGGGTGTAATAGCCACGCGGGTTTCTCTTTCTTTGGTTTCTTTCGGAACTCCAATTTTCATGATATTAATTCAATTTTATGGTGTGCTTCAAACCGGGAGATGGCATGAAATACTTTATTTTCAGAGCGCTGCAAAGAAAAAAATAATAATTGATCCTGCAAACAGATATTAGCAGCAACCCGCCATAATATTTGAAGATTCAAAATAAAAAATAAGTCGGAAAAGCCGCTCAATTAAAGAGTTCTTCTTTTTTTTCTGCAGAAAGATCCCTGATTGTAAAGTCGATGGCATTCTTGACTTTCTCCTTTAACAGGGCCAGGTTAAGCACTTCAAGCATGTTACTGACATAATGAAAGCGCAGATCTGTGAGATAAGAAGCTTTTATTTCTTCCACATCCTTTTTGTTATCGGTGCTGATGATGATATCATGAATGCCAGCCCGCTTGGCGGCCAGAATTTTCTCCTTGATTCCGCCAACAGGTAACACTTTTCCCCGCAGTGTAATTTCACCAGTCATCGCAAGCTTGGTTTTCACCTTTCTTTGCGTAAATGCCGATGCCAGCGCCGTTAGCATCGTAATGCCAGCCGAAGGACCATCTTTGGGAGTTGCGCCTTCAGGCACATGAACATGGATGTCCCAGTAATCAAATACCCGCGGATCAATACCAAACTGAGCTCCATGGGACTTAAGGAAAGCCAGTGCAATTACAGCCGATTCCTTCATCACTTCTCCAAGGTTACCTGTAAGCGTCAGCTTGCCTTTGCCTTTGCTCAGGCTGGTTTCAATAAACAGTATATCCCCGCCTACAGAGGTCCAGGCAAGGCCCGTGACAACACCGGCCACATCATTGTTCTGGTATCTGTCACGCTGAAACTTTGGCGCCCCGAGAATCTTTTCAGCACGATCCTTTGAAATTTTATTTTCATACTCCTCACCTATTGCAACCGATTTGGCTATAGAACGGATTACCGAAGCAATCGTCTTTTCCAGGCCTCTTACGCCTGATTCACTGGTATATGATTCAATGAGAAATTCCAGTACATCAACCGGAAACAGCAGGTGCTTTTTCTTCAGCCCATGCGCTTCCAACTGCTTTGGCACCAGGTGCTTGAGGGCAATCTGTATCTTTTCCTCAATGGTATAGCCGCTGATTTCAATTATTTCCATCCTGTCGCGCAATGCAGGCTGAATGGATGCCAGCGTGTTGGCGGTGGCAACAAACAAGACGTGTGAGAGGTCAAAGTCAATTTCCACGTAGTTATCATAAAAATTGCTGTTCTGCTCCGGATCAAGCACCTCAAGCAATGCAGAAGAAGGATCGCCATGAAAATCATTGGTCAGCTTGTCCACTTCATCCAAAACAAAAACCGGATTCGATGATTTTGACTTTTTGATATTCTGCATAATTCTACCGGGCATGGCGCCGATGTATGTTTTCCGATGGCCCCTGATCTCCGCTTCATCACGCAAGCCACCGAGTGACATCCTGACATATTTTCGGCCCAGCGCTTTTGCAATGGATTTACCAAGCGAAGTTTTACCAACTCCGGGAGGGCCATAAAGGCACATTATAGGCGATTTCATATCGCCTTTTAACTTCAGCACTGCCAGGTACTCGAGGATCCTGTTCTTTACTTTTTCAAGTCCGTAATGATCCGTGTCAAGCACTTTCTGTGCATGCTTGATGTTGAAGTTATCATTGGTGTATTCACTCCAGGGCAGCTCCAGCAACAGGTCAAGGTAATTCATGGTAACTGAATACTCAGCAGCTGCAGGGTTTATCCTGCCCAGTCTTTCAATCTCTTTGTTGAAAATGGCTGCAACTTCCTTATTCCATTTTTTGTGACGGCCCTTCTCACGCATCTCATTGATCTCCTGGTCAGGCGTACTGCCACCAAGCTCTTCCTGAATTGTTTTTAACTGCTGATTGAGGAAATATTCCCGCTGCTGCTTATCCAGGTCTACTTTCACTTTACTCTGAATCTGATTCTTCAACTCCAGCATTTGCAGCTCTTTGGTGAGATATTCTAAAACTTTGTTAGCCCGCTCTTTAAGATCTGTTATCTCAAGCATTTGTTGCTTAATATCCACTTCTACATTCATATTTGAAGAAATGAAATTGACAAGGAAGGAAGGGCTTTCAATGTTCTTTATTGCGAAACCGGCTTCAGAAGGAATCTGGGGCGACTGCCGGATGATCTGCAGGGAAATGTCCTTAAGTGAGTCAACCAGGGCTGTAAATTCTTTATCTTTCACAGGAGCTTTCTTATCCTGAAAAGGCTCTATTCTGGCTTTTACATAAGGTTCATTCTGCACAAGCTCAACAAGCCTGAATCGTTTTTTTCCCTGGATAATTACCGTTGTATTACCATCAGGCATCTGCAGCATCTTGAGGATGTGAGCAACCGTACCGGTTTTATTCAGGTCTTCAAACGAAGGGTCTTCAATTCCGATATCCTTTTGTGATACCACACCAATAACCTTGTCAGCTTTATAGGAATCCTTTATCAGCTTGATGGATTTATCCCGGCCAACGGTAATGGGTATAACCACTCCGGGAAACAATACTGTGTTGCGCAATGGCAGGATGGAAAGCACGCCGGGAATCTCTTCCGCATTGATCTGTTCTTCGTCTTCAGCAGACAACAATGGAATCAGATCGGGCTCATCATCGGCAATAGAATTAAAAATATAGTTATCCTGGTTTTTATTTTGATCGAACATGTTTTATAGACAATGTGGCAGAAAGATACATTTTTTAAAAGAAATTCCCTTTAGTCAATAGTTATGCCATCGGAGTTAATCACGCCTGATGGCAGCGAGGTGTGTTAGAATGCCGGCATCCGTGTCAGTAAATTCCATGGACCTGCGCTTATACACTTCTTTTGCAAGTGCAATGGCCTTTTCGGTCTCAAAGCTGACCATGCCTGCTGCTCCACCCCATGTGAAAGAAGGGATAAACTTATCAGGAAACCCGGCTCCAAACACGTTTGCACTGACACCTACTACAGTTCCAGTATTAAACATGGTATTGATCCCTGATTTCGAATGGTCACCCATGAACAATCCGCAAAACTGCAAGCCGCTGTCGATATATGATTTAGCGGCATAGTTCCATATTTTCACATTACTGTAATTGTTTTTCAGGTTGGAATTATTGGTGTCAGCGCCCAGGTTACACCATTCACCAACAACTGAATTACCCAGGAAACCATCATGGGCCTTATTGGAACAGCCAAATATGACTGAATTGCTGACTTCACCTCCAACTTTTGAATGCGGCCCAATGGTAGTAGCGCCGTAAATTTTTGCACCCATTTTAAGCACAGCATGCTCGCCAAGTGAAAACGGTCCGCGGATCATGCAACCTTCCATCACTTCTGAACCGGCGGCCAGATAAACAGGGCCCTGAGCCGCATTGATGATGGCATGCTCCACTTTTACGCCGTCTTCGATAAAAATATTACCCGGGGAAATGACCTGCACGGAAGCTGGCAGGGAACGGGACATCCTTCCTTTTGTAATTAATTCAAAATCAATACGTAATGCTTTATCATTCAATAAAAAGATATCCCACAGGTTTTCAATGGCAAACAGGTCACGGCTGTATTCAATCCCCTTTAAACCAAATTGCAATACGGGAGTTTTCAATCCCTGGATCTCTTTTGCAGAAACTCTTGCTGCCAGTGGTTTTTCTCCTTTCACCAGGCACTGGCCTTTTTCCAGAATTTTTATGCTTTCAAACAAGGATTTATCCGGTATGAGGCTGCCATTAATAAGCAGGTTATCATCTTCCTGATGACATGGATATTTACCGGACAGGTAATCTTCCGTCAGAAATGACACTTTACCTCCCAGCACCTTTTCCCATTTTTCAGCAATGGTGAGAATGCCCGTTCTTATTAAGGAAACAGGCCTGGTAAAGGTAAAGGGAAGCAAATTATTCCTGGCCCTGTCATCAAAAAGTATGTAGTTCATTTGCTGAAAATAAATCGCTATGATACAAAAAAAGTCCCCGATTGGGGACTTCATACATTATTTTTTATGAACCGGTCAGCTTTTGTTTTCGGTTTGTTTCTTATACCTGTTCCTGAATTTATCAACCCTTCCAGCTGTATCAACCAGCTTCATTTTACCGGTGTAGTATGGGTGGGACATTTGAGAAATTTCAAGCTTTACAAGCGGGTATTCATTTCCGTCTTCCCACTTTATCTTTTCCTTGGTTTCAATGGTTGACCTTGAAAGGAAGGAATAATCACAGGAAATATCTTTAAAAACCACCAGACGATAGTTTTTGGGATGGATATCTTTTTTCATTTTTCTTAAAATTGGACTGCAAAAATAAGCATTATTCTCAAATTGACAATATACGGGGTTATTTTTTTAAAGCAGGTACTAAAACGTGGTAAAGGTATGTTAAAGAGTGTCCATTTTTAACTAAAAACACCCTATAATTTCCAGACTTTTAATGAAGCACGTTTTATCGTTTTCAGAAAATTTATGTAGGTTTGCCAGCATGCGCAGCAATGGTTTCACTTATCTTTTTACAACTTTTTTATTGATGATTTTATGTACCTGGTCATGTAAAAAGGAAGACGTACTTACGGAATCTTCAGCCAGGCTGGATTTTTCCACAGATACCGTATTGTTTGACACTGTTTTTGTAACCATGGGATCCACTACAAAACAGCTCCTGATCTATAACAAAAACGATCAGAAAGTAAGCATTTCAAACATCAGGCTGGCGGGTGGCGGCAGTTCAAAGTACAGGATCAACGTAAACGGAAAACCCGGAATCAGTTTTAGCAATATTGAAATCAGGGCAAAAGACAGCCTGTATATTTTTGTGGAAGTTACCATTGATCCGAACAGTTCCATCACTCCTTACGTGGTTGCAGATTCAATCCTGTTCGAACTGAACGGAAACCATCAGTGGGTGAACCTGGTTGCATGGGGTCAGAATGCCCATTTTATTTATCCGCAATTCTTTACTCCCAATCTGCCACCCTACGATACTTTACCCTGCGGATCCGTATGGGACAGCACCCTGCCATATGTGATCTATGGCTATGCCGTAGTAGATTCTCTTTGTTCCCTTACAATAAAAGAAGGAACCAAGGTTTATTTTTACAACAATTCTGGTTTGTGGATCTATTCAGGAGGCCGACTGGAGGTAAACGGAACCAAGGACCACCCGGTCACCTTTGGCGGAACCAGAAGAGAAAGCTATTACCAGGAAGTGCCCGGACAATGGGACAGGATCTGGATCAATGAAAAAGGCGCTCAGGTCAATAAGATCAATTATGCCATTATTAAGAACGGCTTCATCGGCATTCAGGCTGAGCCCATTCAACCGGTGAAAGACGTTGCCAATACAGGGCTCATCCTGAGCAATACCATCATTGAAAACATGAGCGGATTGGGCGTGCTTGCCAGGAATTACAACATCGAAGGATGGAACTGCGTTGTTGCAAACTGCGGTCAGTATCTTACTGCTCTGACAAATGGTGGCATCTATGATTTTACGCACTGCACTTTTGCGAACTACTGGAGCCAGGGGCAGCGGAGCACGCCATCCTTATACATCAATAATTATTTTATTGAGAACAGTTCTGCCATCCCCTCTCCCCTTACAAAAGCCAATTTCAGCAACTGCATTGTCTATGGAAATAATAAAAACGAGCTGGAGCTCGATTTTAAGTCCGGCGCTGATTCCAGCTACAAATTCAGTCATACCCTGTTACGTGTAGATTTTGCACAAACCAGTGTTACAGGCCCCGGATTTGATTCCATCTATACCAATGTGGAACCAGGTTTCAAGGATTATTACAACAATGACTACACGCTGGATACGCTTGCTTTTGCCAGGAACAAGGGAAGCAGTCTTTTTATCTTTACAGGGAAAACCGACTTCGATTTGCTGTTGAAAGACAGGAATTTATTGCTCCCGCCAGACCTTGGAGCCTATGAACGTGAAAATTAAAAATTCCGGAATAAAAATACCACTATGAGAAAACTGATATTTATTTTCTGCACATTCATCTTATTTTTGTCAATGGCAGGACTTTCTTATGCCCAGCAGGGCGTACAGGTTGGAATTATCGTACAACCATCCATTACTACCATGCGTCCGGCCTGGCTTAGTGAATCAGGTGATATGTTTGATCCTGATTACAATCAAACACTGAGGACTTCTTTCGGACTTCAGCTTGACTATCATTTTACACCAAATCTCGGGGTTGAGGCCGATATCATTTATTCTCCTCAGGGGCAGAAATTTTATATGCCGGATACGGCCGGTACTTACCGGTCGCATTTTTATAAATTCAATTTTGTAAAAATTCCCCTTCTTTTTTCTTTCAGCACTTCAGGATCAAATGCAGTACTTCTTGGTTCTATCGGTACGCAGATACAGATCATTACACATGCAGTTGACGAGTATTCCAACAGCGATCATGATATTACCGACTCCTATGCCCCGTTAAACCTGGGATTTAATTTCGGAGTTGGAATCGGTTTTTATCTGGCAAAGCACGCCATGTTAACCGTAATGCCTAAATTTGATGTAACATTCCTCAATTATAATTACAGCGATTATGCTACGGAACCGGCATACTTAAGCAAGTCACCTGTATCAACCTGTTTCGGCATGGCCCTGGGAATTAAATTTGTAAAAAATGAAAATACCGCCCCCAGTCAACAGCAAATAAATTAATCACGTTCTCATCTTTTTACATGAAACATGTATTTATATTTCTCACTTCCCTGTTGCTATTTTTTCCTGGAGCAATAAGCGGCCAGCATGTCGAACTGGGTTATTACGTTCAGCCGCAGATAAGCAACCTAAGTGGCAGCTCTAATGATTCGTATGATGAGATTCATAACAACCAGACTGGTACGCTTTATTCCGGTTTTTTTATCGATTACTTTCTGGCCAAAGTTGTGGCTGTTGAAACCGGAATAGCTTATGGTCATCTCTCACAGAAATTCCTGTATGAATCAATGGCGATGACTTCGACCAATCATTATGTTTTCCAGGTAATAAAGGTTCCCTTACAGGTTCAGTACATGCAAAGGTTCGGCAGGATTGCCATCTTTGCAGGCGGCGGCCCGCATTTATGCTATTTGCTGAATGCCTATAACCAAACCGATAACGGAAGCTACAGTCTTACAGACGATTACTCAAAAATGATACTCGGCTTTGGCTTTGAGACAGGCTTTGGCTTTGAGCCCATACCACGTTTAACGATCTTTTTGAAACCCCGCTTTGAATTTTCAAGCCTCAGCTTTCAATATACCAGTGAAAACAATAACTATTTTTATCCCCTGGGAAATCATCTGGTAAGCAACTGCATCGGAACACAGATCGGTATATGCTGGTCTGTTAAATGAATTCTTAACGGATCCGCTTTAATACAAAACGAGTTTTTTACTGATCACACGGTTTTCGCACCGGAGTGAATAGACATAAATCCCGGGGGTCAGGTTCCACTCATTTTTATTGAGAATGTACTGGTGCTCTCCCGCTTCGGTTTCTTTATCATCAATCAAAACAGCCACCCTGGTTCCCAAAATATCATATATGGTTAGCGTTATTTCCTGTGAGGATGTCAGCGCATAACTGATCATGGTGTTTTCATTAAACGGATTGGGATTGTTCTGTGAAAGCGCAAACGGCACAAAATCCCGGGCCGGATCCTGGATGGCAAGCACATTACCATCTACAAGCGCGGTATAGACGCTCAAAGCGCCATTGTCCATGCGCATCCAGATAGGTCTTACCACATTGTTATGCGCATCAATATTGATATAGTCGCCAAAAAAAGTACTGACATCAGGAACAAACGGGGTCTGGCTTACCAGGTAGTTGGTAAAAGTATTGCCTCCGTCCTTTGAACAGGCCATGTACACATCCGTTGTGTCACCATTGTAATTTCTCCTGTCGTAATAGGTAAAATAAAGATAACCTGTAACCTGGTCAATGGTCATCCAGGTTAAGAACTGCTGTTTACCAGGGGCATCATCATTAACCCTTGCCGGTGGTGTCCAGGTCAGGCCGCCATCGGTTGATTTCACAAGCCAGACATCCGTATCGGTGGAACCGTTCCGCTGGTCAGACCAATTGATATAAATGGTGCCATGGTGCGGGCCGCCGCTTACATCACAGGCTGTTATGGGAAGGCCATTTGCCCGGTCCAGGCCTGAAATGGCATAATTCCAGCCGCCGGGCATGGTACTGACGAAAATATCATTGTTAAGCCAGGTAGCACCACCATCTGTGGATTTATCAAACAGCAAACCCAAAGGACCGGCCCAGGATACGTATACCTCCCCGTTAGGCCCGGTACACGGGACAGCCCCTTCGACTGTATTATCAGAGTCAATGCAATCTCCTGCCACCGTATTCAACCGTTGAGGCACGCTCCAGGTGGATCCTGCGTCGGATGATTTTGAAAAAAGGATCACGGAACTGTCTGTACTCAAAGAGCTGCCGTAATCATCGAACTGTGTCCAGGTGACATAGATATGATTCCTCCATGTATTGCTTTTGAAATCCACAGCAGCCCAGGCTTTGTCCTGCGCTTTAGCACCGTTCAGACCCATATACGATCCGTTATTATACGTCTGTCCTGCATTGGTTGATTTCTGGCATACGATACGGTCAATCCAGTTCCCGGAAGCAGGAAAGCTCAGGTGGATAAAATAGAAATCACCTGCCGTGTCAATGAACAAGCAGGGATCACCCCAAACTCCAAAGGTGGAAGTCAGGTTGTTCTGATTCCAGGTCTGACCCCCATCAGCTGAATAGTATGAATTGCTGATGTTCGCGCCGGCAGCCATCTCATTGGTGTTAAACTTATTGATGGCAATGGAGACCTCTTCCGGATCATTTTGTGCACCAACCAGCACATTGGTGAATTGCGCATGTGTATTGATGAAGAACAATACAAACAAGCCTGAAAGAAATGCTTTTATCATAGTCTAACTGTTAGTTTCAAAAAATCAGGATGCTGCCGGCTTGATTTTTACCTTCCTGATAAATCCAATTGCGTTTTCAATATCGGTGTAAAGCATGCGGTCGCTATCCACAAATTTAACAACCTGACGGAACTCCGCCAAAAATTGTTCAAGCACCGGTGAAGTTTTCCGTGGTCTCCTGAATTCAATGGCCTGGGCTGCATTAATTAATTCAATGGCCAGTATTTTTTCGGTGTTTTCGACCACACGTAACAACTTGGTTGCTGCGTTGGCTCCCATGCTCACGTGGTCTTCCTGTCCGTTTGATGAAACAATGCTGTCGACAGATGCCGGGGTGCAAAGCTGTTTATTTTGCGATACCATGGATGCAGCAGTATACTGGGGAATCATCAGGCCTGAATGCAAACCCGGGTCGGCAACAAGAAATGGAGGAAGCCCTCTTTGTCCTGAAATCAGCTGATAGGTACGGCGTTCAGAGATACTTCCAAGTTCGCTCACTGCAATGGCCAGAAAATCCATAGCCAGCGCAAGCGGTTGTCCGTGAAAATTACCTGCAGAAATTACCAGGTCCTGATCAGGGAAAACCGTTGGATTGTCGGTTACAGCATTAATCTCATTAAAAAACACCCCTGCTGCATATTGAATGGCATCTTTAGAGGCGCCATGGACCTGCGGAATGCATCTGAATGAATAAGGGTCCTGAACATGTGTCTTGACTCCGCTAATAAGCTGGCTCCCCTTTAACAGCTCCCTGAAATGAATGGCTGTGCTGATCTGCCCTGCATGTGGCCGGATTTCATGGATCAGGTGATGGAATGGTTCTATACGGCCATCGAAAGCATCGAGTGACAATGCGCCAATAATATCAGCCAACAGGGAAATTTTCTGTGTTTTGAGCAGGCTATGCACACCATATGCACTCATAAACTGCGTTCCGTTCAGCAACGCAAGCCCTTCCTTTGACTTAAGTCTTACAGGCTGCAGATTAAGCTGCTTCAGGACCACGGAGGCCTGCTGTTTCCGGCCCTGAAAATAAACTTCTCCCAGGCCGAGCAGGGGAAGTGAAAGGTGTGCCAGCGGAGCCAGATCGCCTGAAGCTCCCAGCGACCCTTGTTCGTATATAACGGGAAGAACGTCATTGTTATAAAAATCAAGGAGCCGTTCCACTGTTTCGAGCTGCACACCGGAATTTCCATACGACAATCCCTGTATCTTCAGCAGCAGCATCAGCTTTACGATTCCGGAAGGGACCTCCGGTCCTGTTCCGCAGGCATGCGACATGACCAGATTTTGCTGCAGCTTTTCCAGGTCATCCCTGGCTATCGATTTGTCATAAAGAGCACCAAAACCGGTGTTAATTCCATAAATGGGCGACTCATTCTTTGCCATCTTCTCATCCAGCCATAGCCTGCATTTTAATATCCGTTTTTTTGCATCATCCGACAAGACAAGCGGTTGTTGCATAACGATGATGGACTCCAGCTGCTTAAAATCTAAATGCGTAGCGGAAATGGAATGGGGATTCATATCAGATTACCAGGCTTTAAAAAATTTTAAAAGTTTAAGGATTTAATTTATGATTCAGCATCGATAGTAAATCTGCAAAAGAAAGTTTTTGCTGTTCACCACTTTTCATATTTTTAACCGAGAGCATGCCGGTTTTTAATTCTTCTTCTCCAATAAGCACAACAAAAGGAACCTGATTTGCATCGGCGTAAGCCATTTGTTTCTTCATTTTGGCCTGATCCGGATATAATTCAGCATCTATACCGGCATCCCTCAATTGTGATAATAATCCAAAACAATATTTTTCTTCTTCCGGTCCGAAGTTTACAAATAATACCTGCGTTGATGCCGCTTTCAAATCCAGCTTATCGAACAGCTTCATCTCTTCCATCACATCATAAATCCTGTCGACACCAAAAGAAATTCCAACACCTGAAATTCCCGGCAATCCAAAAATTCCTGTAAGGTCATCGTAACGGCCACCACCAAGGATGCTGCTGCTAAAAGAAGAACGGGAGTCATTTACTTTCACTTCAAAGATGGCTCCGGTATAATAGCTGAGACCCCTGGCAAGGGTAACATCCAATTCAAGGCATGAATGATTGAAGTCTACCACTTTTAAATAATCAATCACAGATTTTATTTCAGCAATGCCTTTCATACCAGTCTGAGATTCTTTAAAATAGTTTTCCAGAAAAGCAATCGTCTCCTCAAACTTTCCTTTCACTTCAGCTATTTCACTGATCCAACCAAGATCAGCAGCTGCAAAACCCTTTGCATACAATTCCTCCTTCACTTTTTCAATCCCGATCTTATCAATCTTATCAATGGCAACAGTCAGATCAATGATCTTCTCGAGGTGACCGTTTAACTCAGCAAAAGCAGTGAGAAGCTTCCTGTTATTGAACTTTATTGTAACTCCAATACCTAAACGTTTAAAAACCTGCCAGATGATCTGGATCAGCTCCGCTTCATTCAGCAATGAATCCGACCCGATCACATCGGCATCGCACTGATAAAACTCACGGTAACGTCCTTTCTGCGGCCGGTCTGCACGCCAGACCGGCTGGACCTGGTAACGCCTGAAAGGAAAAGTAATCTCCTGCTGATGCATTACAACATAACGCGCAAAAGGGACGGTGAGGTCATAGCGGAGTGCACGTTCCGTGAGCAATTCAGAGTTTACATTTTTTTCCAGCGCCCTGCCGAATTCCGATGAAAGCTGTACTTTATTTTTGGATTCATGGATACGTGAATTCAAAATCTTATACAGCAGTTGATCCCCTTCCTCACCATATTTACCTGTGAGGGTAGAAATGTTTTCCATTGCAGGAGTTTCAATCTGCTGAAAGCCAAAAAGCCTGAAGATACCTGTGATGGTATCCAGGATGTAGTTTCTCCTTCGCATCTCAGCAGGAGAAAAATCGCGGGTGCCTTTGGGTATCGTGGGTTTCATTACCCTTTTACCAGGCTTTTATATTTAATCCGGTGCGGACCGGTATCTCCCAGTCTTTTCTTTTTGTTTTCTTCATATTCCGAATATCCGCCTTCAAAATAATAAACCTGCGAATCGCCTTCAAAAGCTAGAATATGTGTACAGATACGGTCAAGGAACCAGCGATCGTGAGATATGATCACGGCACAACCACCAAAATTTTCAAGCGCTTCTTCCAATGCACGAAGGGTGTTGATATCAATATCATTGGAAGGTTCATCGAGCAGCAGCACGTTGGCCTCTGATTTTAGCGTAAGCGCAAGGTGCAGGCGATTACGTTCTCCACCCGACAGCACGGCTGTTTTCTTACCCTGGTCAGCACCGTTAAAATTAAAGCGGGCCACGTAAGCCCTTGAATTGAGTGACTTTCCACCCATTTCAATTATTTCGTTGCCACCGGTAATCGTTTCCCACACTGTTTTTTCAGGGTCAATTTCAGCATGAGCCTGATCCACATAGCCTACCTTCACTGTAGTGCCGATTTTAAACTCGCCGCTGTCGGGATTTTCAAGGCCCATGATCATTCGGAACAAGGTTGTTTTTCCTGCTCCATTGGGGCCGATGATACCAACAATTCCTGCCGGTGGCAGTTTAAAGCTCAGGTTTTCATAAAGTAATCTGTCGCCATATCCTTTTGAAACATTTACAGCTTCAATCACTTCATTTCCAAGCCGCGGTCCGTTGGGGATAAAAATTTCGAGCTTTTCTTCCTTTGACTTGACATCTTCACTCATCAGGCGGTCATAGGCCTGCAGACGGGCCTTGCTTTTTGCATGACGCGCCTTTGGAGCCATCCGCACCCATTCAAGCTCGCGCTGGAGTGTTTTCTGACGCTTGCTTTCGGTTTTTTCCTCATTCTCGAGTCTTTTGGATTTTTGTTCCAGCCAGGATGAATAGTTGCCTTTCCATGGTATTCCTTCTCCCCTGTCCAGCTCCAGAATCCAGCCAGCCACATTGTCGAGAAAATAACGATCGTGGGTTACGGCGATAACAGTACCCTTATATTGTTTGAGGTGCTGTTCAAGCCAGTCCACCGATTCAGCATCCAGGTGGTTGGTAGGCTCATCGAGCAGGAGGATTTCAGGCTCCTGCAGGAGCAGGCGGCATAAAGCCAAACGTCTTTTTTCACCGCCTGACAAATTCAACACCGGTGCATCAGGTTCAGGACAACGGAGTGCGTCCATGGCAATCTCAATCTTATTATCAAGCTCCCAGGCCCCTGCAGCTTCAATCTTATCCATGAGCTCACCCTGTTTTGCAATCAGCTTATTCATCGCTTCATCGTCCATGGGCTCTGCAAATTTGTTGTTCACCTCTTCATATTCCTTCAGGATATCAACAATAGGCTGAACTCCTTCCATCACAATTTCCCTTGCAGTCTTGGTATGATCGAGCACCGGTTCCTGCTCCAGGTAACCTACGCGGTATCCTGGTGAAAAAACAACTTCCCCATTGAATGATTTTTCAACACCTGCTATGATCTTTAACAGTGTTGATTTTCCTGATCCATTCAAACCCAGGATCCCTATTTTCGCGCCATAGTAAAAGGACAGGTAAATATCCTTCAGCACCTGTTTTTGCGGAGGAAATATCTTACTCACTCCCACCATTGAAAAAATAATCTTCTTATCGTCAGCCATTATTTAATATTATTTTTGTATGAATTTATGTTCCGGTCATGCGGTTTTAAAAAACCGCACAAATGTAATCTAAATTTAGGTGAATTCAGCCATGAAAGACGGGCCTGGAAGCTGAAAAATGATAACCTTCACACCTGTTTTGCCGTTTAAGAATGATTTAAATCAAAAACCATAATCATGATGAAAAGATCAACCGTTTTTTTCCTGATTTTGTCCCTGTTTTCACTGCACAGCCATGCACAGCAAGGGAGTAAAATGAGCTATTCGCTCATAAAAAAATATGCTGACAGCAAAAATGCAGGAAAAGAAATAGCCGTATTTGTAAAAGGCGATCCGGAGGTGATCAAAGCTCTGACCTTGCAATGCGGCGGTACCTTCAAATATGCTGCAGGCGATATTGCCGCTATCCGCATTCCACTAAGCGGAGTTCGTATTTTCATTGAAAACAATGACATCATAAGAATTCAAGACAACGATATGAAACTGCAGCCTCTGAACGACCAGATGCTGATCAATAACAATGTGTGGCCAGTCAGGCTTGGACAAGGACCTCTCAACGGCATATCGTATTCAGGCAACGGAGTTGTTATGGGAATCATTGATACAGGAATTGACTTTACGCATCCTGATTTTAAAGATGTTTCAGGAAACACACGCATCAGGTACATATGGGACCATATCCTGGCAGACAGCGCCAATACACCCTTACCCTATAATTACGGGCAGGAGTTTAATGCAGTTGCCATCAATAGCGGACTTGCCATTGCGCACCACGATCAAAGCGGCCATGGCACCCATGTGGCAGGCATTGCAACCGGAAACGGCATTGCCATGAATAATTATTCAGGAGTTGCTCCCGATGCAGATATCATTGCTGTATCGCTCAACTTCAACCAGCCTGACGACAGCTGGCTTTCATCCATTGCAGATGCGGTGAAATATATTTTTGACAAAGCCGCACTGCTTGGCAAACCCTGTGTGATCAATATCAGCGCCGGTACATATCTTGGCTCCCATGATGGCCAGGATCTTCAGGCACAGGCCATTGACAACCTGCTTGCCCAGCAAAACGGCCGTTCGATTGTGTGTGCAAACGGAAATGCGGGAACATTCCCCATTCACCTGGGATACCAGGTTACCAATGACTCCTCCTTCACCTGGTTTTACAATACGTCGGGAAGCATTTATATTGAAATGTGGAGTGACACTGCCAGCTTCAAAAATGTTTCATTTGCAATCGGGGCAGACAAAGCATCACCTTATTATGAATTCCGCGGTCAGATTCCGTTCAGCAACATCACCAGTCATTTGAATCAACTGATAACCGATACACTTTTTAATGGCGGAAACAGGATTGGAATTATCGAGAGCTACGGTCAGTTGCTGGGAGCAACTTATTCCATGGCATTTTTTGTTACGCCCGATTCGGCTTACAACTGGAGGCTTATCACCAATGGCAGCGGTCATTTTGACCTCTGGGGCTTTGACATGCTTTCGACAGGCCTGCCTGGAGCAGGATCATATCCGGATATGGCAAAATACAAAATGCCAGATCTGACCCAAACCATGGTAAGCAGCTTTACCTGCAGCGATAAGGTGATCAGTGTTGGCGAATACATCAACCGTGATCATTATACCGACGCAAATGGAACCATCCAGAGCTTTCCCTTTACCGTCGGTTCACATACTTCAAGCTCCAGCCAGGGACCCACACGTGATGGAAGGATCAAGCCGGATATTTCTTCAACAGGCCTTGTTACCCTGTCGTGCGCCGTGCTGGCTGATGTACCCTGGTTCCTTGCCAATGCTCCCAACAAGCTGGCTGCAGGCGCCAAGCACATCCGCGACGGCGGAACATCTTCTGCATCCCCGGCTGTTGCAGGCATTGCTGCATTGTACCTCGAAAAAAATCCAACGGCATCCTATTTTGATGTGAAGAATGCCATCATATCCTGTGCTAAAAAAGATGCATTTACAGGTAATAACCTTCCCGATAACGTTTGGGGCTATGGGAAAGCAGATGCTTTTGCAACTTTAACCGGATGCTCCAGCGGTATGGATGATCCTGATTTTACCGGCGATGTCAATTTAATTTGTTATCCCAATCCAACACATGATCAGTCGCTGATTACATTTAATTTCTCCGACAGCAAAGTCGCAAAGGTTGTTGAAATTAAAATAACGGATTCGATGGGTCGTGTTGTAAGGCATATTTCGCTGTCAGAACAAAATAATACTTTCCTGTTTAATAAAAAGGATCTTGGCAGCGGCCTGTATTATTACAGCCTGATCATGGATGGCAGCATCTTGGCAACCAGGAAACTGGTGGTGCTTTAATTCCTGCTCACCTGTTTTTCTTATTCACAGCTTCAGGAAGATATTTACTTACATCCCCGCCATAACGGATTACTTCACGTATAATGGTTGACGACAGGGAAGCATATTCTTCGGATGCGAGGATAAAAATGGTTTCCACACCAGGTTCCAGCGAACGGTTCAGGTTTGCAATGGGTTTCTCATATTCAAGATCCAGTGCGGAACGTAACCCCCGGAGGATGTATTTTGCACCAACCTGCCTGCATAGTTCAACCGTGAGTGTCTGATAGGTGATCACTTCAACTTTTGATTCTGCTTTGAATATATCCCTGATCCATTTTTCACGCTGTGCCAGGTCATACATATAGCTCTTTGCAGTGTTATTCCCGATTCCGACAATAATTTTATCAAACAGCGGGAGCGCCCTGTTTATGATATCTGTATGGCCCCTGGTGATGGGATCAAAGGATCCCGGGAATACTGCAGTTCTCATGGTAGTGATGTTAGCTTTTTAATTAACTTACCTGATCAAAAAATGAAAATGAAACATGACCGTATTTCCTCACTTCCCTGAATCCGGGAAGCGGGCTGAGGTCTCTTCCGCTGATATGCTCGAGCACAAAAATACCATCCTGATTCAATAACTGATGCTTATTTATCAAAGCAGGTAATTTATCAATATGTTCCATTTCAAACGGAGGATCTGCAAAAATAAAATCAAAAGTAAAATTACAACTGTCAAGATACCTGAAAACATCAGCTTTTATCACTTTTACTTCAACTGCTTCCATTTTCAGGGCAGTTTCCTTCACAAACCGGACGCACCTGGCATCAATGTCAACCGCAGTAATACGGCTGCACCCTCGTGAAATAAGCTCATAGGTGATATTGCCAGTGCCTGTAAACAGGTCAAGCGCACTGATTGCTTCAAACCGGATCCTGTTGTTCAGCAGATTAAAAAGGCCAGTCTTTGCAAAATCTGTTGTAGGCCTTACTGGCAGCGATGCAGGTGCAATAACATTCCTGCCCCTGTATTTACCACTTATGATGCGCACAAATGCTGGTTGAATAGAATATAATAAAAATGAGCAGGTATCTCTTCAAAATTACCAGCGAATGAAAAATGGTTTGTGCGTTCAGCAAAACTTATATTCCTGATATATTTCTGTGTAGCAAGATATATTGCTGAGCTTCTTTCAGCCGATCCGGCAAACACCAATGGTATTGATTCAGGATTGAGCTGCAGCTGCTCCATGGTGAAAAGGACATAGTACAGAAAGTCTTCGGTGGATTTATAGGTGAAGCTGTTAAAAAAAATCAGCTCGTTTCTCCGGGTAACGGTAATTTCAAATCCCGACAGGTGAACGTGCACGGTAATAATTTTCTCATCCCTGTTCTTATTATTCAACAAAACGCTTTCAATAAGCGGTGTTGCAAAATGATGAAAAGTGGCTTGCGGGTACTGACTGCTAACCATGCGTTCAACATCTCCGGGAACAGCAAATATATTGCGGGCTCCAAGAATTTTCAGGTGATCGGTATGCACCTGATCCTCCGGATCAAGCTTATAATTAAAAGCCAGTAAAGCCGCTGCACCTGAATCATGATAGAGCGGATCGGGTACCAGGGTAGCCCTTGTTCCTGCATAACAGAAATTAACCTGGTTGTATGATTTTTTTTCAAGCAGCATATCTTCCGAAAACAGGTTAGCCAGCCTGTTACATAAATCGGCGCTGCCTTTCAGCTGTCCGAATGAATACGACTGCAGGGCAATAAATTCAGCCGAAGAAGGATCAAGCACGGCAACAGCAACAGCATCATCACCAGCATACAGAAAAAGGGTATAGCTGCTGATCCTCGAAACATCAAATTCATCACTGATCATGCTTGTTTCAGGCACCGGCTTATTTATATTTATGATCATGGATGGAAACGGGGCTTAATCCAATGCGAAGGTAAAAATATTAATTGACCTGCCAGCTGTGTGCAGGTCATTCACCTGAATGCAAAAAAGCTACCTTTACGGAGCAAACGGCAAAAAGGCATGAAATCCTGAAGGATATGAGAAAAATGATCTGGGGTCTCGCTTTGGGAACCCCATTGCTGTATTTGCTGATCCTGTTATTTGTCCTGTTCATGCAGTCAAATTTTATTTTCTTTCCCGGAAAGCTTTCTCCTGACTATGCTTTCGCAGCGGGAGAAGAAGTATTTATCCATACGGCGGACCAGGAAACCATCAATGGACTTTTCTTTGGTGATGAGGGCAAAAAGGTTATTTTATATTTCCATGGCAATGCTGGTGACCTGAGCTCATGGCAGCATCTTTATGAAGATTTTTCAGGTCTTGGAGTAAATTTCCTGATTATTGACTACCGGGGGTATGGCAAGAGTACGGGAAAAATCACAGAGGAGGGATTGTACCTTGACGGAAAGGCAGCTTATGACTTCCTGGTTGCTGAAAAAAAATTCAGTCCTGAGGATATCATCATTTACGGAAGGAGCATTGGAAGCGGTATTGCAGTTGAAACTGCCTCGAAAAATAAAACCGCTGCATTAATTCTTGAATCGCCTTTCAACAGCCTGAGAAAATTTATCATGCAGACCTACCCTTTTCTTTTAACCCAGTTTTATTTACGGTTTAATTTTGAAAATGACCTGAAAATAAATAATTCCGATGCTCCGCTTCTGATTATTCATGGTTCCCGGGATGAAGTGATCCCTTTGAAATATGGCGTCAGCCTTTTTGAATCCAGGATTTTAAAAAAAGAATTTATTCTGATCGAAGGTGGAACACATAATAACCTGAGCTCCTATGAAGCATATGCTTCCGGGTTAAAAAAGTTTATCCGGATGCTGCAGTGATCTGTATCAAAAAACTAAAAGCCGCCAGACTTCAGCTTCCGGAGGCTTTTAATCAATAAAAATTAATTTTTGTTTTAGCAACCACAGGCAATTGCGTCATCACCCTGCCAGTATGATGAATATACGCAAAAGCCGTGGTTTTTCTTTGTCAAGGATTTTAAATGAGTATGAAATGTGACTGGCATTAAAAGTCTTTTTTAAAAGCAAGTTTGTTGATTGTGATATTGCAAATTAAAGCCCTATATGAAAATCAAATTGTTTAATCCTTAATAAAATCTTACAGTTTCCTGCATTTTTATTAAAAAACTGTAACTTTCCTTAACCCGGGTAAAAAATGATTATGAAATAAGGGACGGAAGCTTTACTCCGGGGAATTAATTATTGAAAATAATTTTCCTTACCGTTTCACTTCCTGCTGCAGTAATATGGATAAAGTAAATGCCGCTGACAAGCCGGTATTTGTTGTGTTCATTCTCAAAAGTAATCCGGTTATTGCCTTTTCTGAGGGGGCCGTTATAAAGCACGGCAATTTTTTTCCCGGAAATATCAAAAAGATCAATGTTTGACTGCTGGTTAACTGTTGCGTAGATATCCAGGCTTATCAGGCTGCTGAAAGGATTGGGAAAAACATTCACTGATATTGCTGCTTCGCTGTCCTGGTGATCGGTTATCCCTGATGTCAGATAATTCAGGTCATACTTATACATGGACCTTCCATAAGTTGCTGCCAGCAGGATGCGCTGGCCCTCATGAAGACGAAGGTCCATCACGGGAGCCAGCGGCAGGGAATCGCCAAGCACCTGCCAGTCGAGCGAATCGATGGCAGTAAAAAAAACACCTGCATCAGTTGCGATGTAAAGATTATTGAGTGTACTATCGACAATAATATCATTTACAGGGACATCAGGGAGTGTTACTCCTATATCGGTCCAGCTGTTTCCCCCATTGATGGTTTTGTAAACATGTGACATGTTATCATGGTAGCGGTATCCGGAGAGTGTTACATAAGCAGTCAATGGTACAAGCGGATCAACAGCAATACGGGTAACCCAGCGGTAAGGGAGACCGGCAGAAACAAGGTTCCAGGTATTTCCACCGTTGGTTGTAACCTGTACATTTCCATCATCAGTTCCTGCCCAGATCACATTGGAATCGGCCGGGGCAACTGCAATGGTGGTAACAGTACCATATACGATCGGGTAGCTTGCCGTGCCGCTTCCATTTGTCAGGTCAGGGCTGATCGGATCCCAGAAAGTTCCGTTATCCGTGGTTTTATACACTTTATCCGTTCCGATAAAAAGGGAATTCGTATTAAGCGGATTAAAAACAAGCGGGGTATTCCAGTTGATCCTGTCTAATGGATCAATACCCACTGTCCCGGTGTTCAGGCCGGCATACTGGTATTCGGCATATACGAGGGCAGGATTATTCGGATCAACCAGCACAACAAAGCCATCGCCTCCCCAGATTGAAAACCAGTCATCGGTATTTCCGGTAGCTGTTGTATTGACTCCGTTATCCTGGGCACCACCATACAGATTGGAGGGGTTTGTTTCATCAATTTCGCAGGTATAGAACTGGGTAATCGGCAGTGTTTCATCATGCGTCCAGCTTATTCCTGCATCTGTGGAAATATGCATCCCTCCATCGTTTCCGAGCAGCACAAGGTTGTTATTCAGCGGATGAATGTAAACTTCATGCTGATCAACATGCACAAAAAAATCAGTCAGGTTGCTCCACGACAATCCTCCATCCGTGGTTTTCCATAAGTCAAAGTCAATTTCATAAACAATGTCGGGATCCGTAGGATCTATCTTTATTCTGCCATACCAGTAGCTTGCTGCATTCGGAAAGAAATTAGCAGTCACATCGGTCCATGAATTGCCGTGGTTAACAGTCTTAAAAATACCAATGTTGGCACCAAGATAATCGGTAACCGTTGCATACAACACATTGGGATTGCTTTGAGAAATATCGATACCAATCCTGCCAAGATCCACACCTTGTGGGAGACCACTGGTCAGCTTGGTCCATGTTGAACCGCCGTCATAAGACCTGTAAATTCCGGAAGATGGTCCCCCGTAATGGCGTCTGTCGGGCCTGCGAACCCGTTCCCACAGGCTGGCATAAACCGTATCAGGGTGCTGGGGATTAATAACGACTTCAATTGCGCCTGTTGAATCCGTCATGCTGAGCACCTGCTGCCAGGTAGTGCCACCATCGGTAGTCCGGTACACCCCGCGTTCGGGATTATCGCCAAAAAGGTCACCCATGGTGGCTGCAAATACACGATCCGGATCAACCGGGTCAATGGCAATCCTGCCGGTATTCCTGGTAAGCTGCAAACCTACAGAGGTCCATGTAATTCCACCGTCAATTGATTTATATACTCCATCACCGTCATAGGTCAGCGATCCTCCGCCTCCATTGGCTTCCCCTGTGCCGGCATAAAGGATATCAGGATCAGATGGCGCTATTGCGAGATCACCGATGGACAATGAACCCTGCTGATCGAAAATGGGTATCCAGGTTGCACCGGCATCGGTTGATTTAAAAACTCCGCCTGATGCAGCTCCGAGATACATTGTCTGAAGATCGGAAGCATGCATATCGACATCAGTGACTCTGCCGCCGATATTAATACATCCTGCAAACTGCCAGTTATTGGGGGATCCCAAAGCAGACCTTCGGTTCATGGATGATGATCTCCAGCTGATGGCCTGCCGGTAAGCATCATAATCCATCCTGCCGGAAGGAAAAATACGCTGACTGATCATCCATTCATTTTGCTCCTCATCGATTGCCGGCCTTTCCTTTTTTCTTTCACAGGAAGAAAATAAAAGGACGGACAGGAATAAAATGACAACGTAATTCTCTTTTCTCATTTATTTACACTGGTAGTTATCCAAAGGTAGTATTTTTGAATCAGATCTTTACTTTCGAAGCTTCAGCAGCACCACATTTTCCACATGGTGTGTATGCGGAAACATATCAACAGGCTGACACTTTACGGGCAAATAAGCGGTGGAAAGCATCAGCATGTCTCTTGCCTGGGTTGCAGGATTACAGCTTACATATACGATGGAATTTGCCCCGGACTCCAGGAGTCGTGCAACAACAGCTTCTTCCATTCCTGCTCTTGGGGGATCGGTGATGATCACATCAGGCTTACCATGCCTGTCAAAAAAAGACTGAGTCAGGATCTCCTTCATATCCCCGGCATAAAATTCAGCATGTTTAATATTATTTAAAACGGCATTTTCATTGGCATCCAAAACTGCTTCCCTGACATATTCAACACCAACTACTTTTTTAGCACCGGAAGCAATGAAATTTGCTATCGTACCGGTACCGGTATAGAGATCATATACCGTCTGACTGCCATCAAGATCAGCAAACTCCCTGGCAATGACATAAAGCTGGTAAGCCTGTTCAGCGTTGGTCTGGTAAAAAGATTTGGGACCTATTTTAAAAACCAGGTTTTCCATCCGTTCGGTAATAAATTCCCTGCCTGCAAAATGGAATGCGGGAAGGTCTGAAATGACGTCGTTTTTCTTGCCATTAATTACGTATAACAAGGACGTTATCTCCGGAAACCGCTGCTGCAGGTGCTTAAGCAGCATGTTTCTTTTTTCAGCATCTTCATAATGGAAAACAATTATCACCATAATTTCTCCCGTTGAGGCGGTACGGATAATCATGTTTCGGAGATAACCCTGCTGTATAACCGGGTCAAAATAAGTGTAACCGTTTTGAAGCGTAAATGCTTTTACTTCAAGACGAATTGCATTTGACGGATCAGGTTGCAGGTAACAGTGGTCAATATTCAGGATCTTATCAAACCTGCCTGGAATATGGAATCCAAGGCCATATCCAGCCGCTATTTCCTTATCAGCAAGTTCTTCCCTGGTAAGCCATCTTTTGTTGCTGAAAGTGAACTCCAGCTTATTTCTGTAATAGGTGGTTTCCGGTGCCGGAATGATGGGTTCGATTTGCAGATCAGACATCCTGGCAATACGCTGCATGGCATCAGCAACCTGCTTTTGCTTGAAAAAAAGCTGCTTTTCATACTGCATATCCTGCCATTTGCAGCCTCCGCAAACACCAAAATGGCTGCAAAAAGGCGATGACCTGTATGGAGAGCCTGTTTTGAGCTCCTTAACCCTGCCTTCCAGGTAATTCTTCCGGTTCCTGGTAACCCATACATCGACCACATCCCCTGGAATGGCGCGATCTACAAAAACAACTTTTTCACCTGTTTTACCCAGCGCCTGCCCTTTATCTGCAATGTCACAAATGAGTAAATTTTCAATCAGCTTTTTTTCTTTCACCTGTTCTGCCCGTCCCCGCTGTTACAGGCCCTGAATTATCAACAGGTCACCAAATAACGGGCTTGGAATCTTCAAAATTAGTTATATTTGTATTCATTACCGCCAAAATCCTATAGTGGCCATGATTAAGAAGGTTTACCTGTCTCTTTTATTCTGTGGTTTATTTTTCCAGGGTTGGTCCACCCATATTGTCGGCGGAGATTTTACCTACAGATGGATCAGTGGAAATACATTCGAGTTAAGCCTTACGCTTTTCCGTGATTGCAACGGAGCAGCCCTATTTGACCCGGAGATCACCATTGGTGTGTTTGACCGCGTTACCGACCAGCTGACTGATACGCTGACGATGCAGCTGATCAGCACGGGCTCCCTTCAGCTTGCAGGCTCGCAATGCTCCCCTCCTCCTGAGATATGCGTGGAAAGCGGGATTTACATAAAAAACATAGTCCTTCCCAACAACCCAAACGGGTATTACCTTTCATGGGAAAGATGCTGCAGGAACCATACGGTTGTAAATATCGACAATCCGGGTGCAACAGGAATGGTGTTTTACATGGAATTACCTGATCCGGCGCTCCATAATTCAAGTCCGTATTTCCTGAATGATCCCTTGCCTTACATGTGTGAAAACCAGCCTTTCGAATACAATTTCGGGGGTATGGATCCGGACGGCGATTCTCTCTCCTTTGAACTGATCATTCCATCTTCCGGTAACAGTTCACAGTCATTCCCCATATTACCCAGTCCGGTTGCCGGGCCATATTCGAATGCTTTGTTTACTCCGGGCTACACGTTAAGCAATGTATGCGGCGGATCCGGTCCACTGACCATAGACCCGGTTACAGGAGATATTACAGCCGTAACCAATTTCGTAGGCATTTATGCCATGGCTGAACTGGTGAGGGAATACAGGAATGGAGTTCAGATAGGAATGATCAGGAGAGAAATTGAAGTAACGGTTATTATATGCGATGATAACAGCACACCTGAAATCAAATCCATGGGATTCGGGTTCCCGGTCGGGAAAAAGAACTTTGAAATATATGAATCAGATTCCCTGTGCTTCTCCATTGACGGAAATGATATTACTGATTCCCTTTTCATTTCGTATAGCGGTGACTGTTTCCCCGGCAGCGGAATCAACCCTCCCTTTGCCGTTACCCAGAATGCTTCAGGGTTCAAGCATGTAACCACTGATTTTTGCTGGCATACTGCATGCGGACAAGGCAAAAGCACTCCTTATAAAGTAAAATTCGAAGTGAAAGACAATGGCTGTCCGCTGCCCATCACTGTCAAGTATGATATTTCCATTCTTGTCAAACCTACTCCTTTAATCACTCCTCCTGACCTGCTCTGCATATCATTTGAAGATGATCATTCCATCAGGATTCACTGGACTGATACAGCTGATGATAACCGTTTCCTTATGTATTACCTGCTATACAGGAACATCAACGGTGGTGCCTTTACGATACTTGACACGCTGTTCAACAAGAAAGCAGGCGGGTATACGGACCATACGGCTTTCGAAATGGATAAATATAACTATTGCTATTACCTGACTGCATTAAACTCGTGTGCTGTAAGCGGTAATTTTTCAAATATCCTCTGTTCGGATGATGCAAAAAATGAAAAAGAAAACTATATCGAATACGTTAGTGTGACCGGCCACAACCAGGTGGAGCTCAAGCTTGAAAATTTTGCAGGGATCAATACTTCCACTTTTTATATTTTCAGAAGGGAAAATGACACCATCAGCGGCTTCCAGCCCTATGTGACTTTTACAGGACTGCCTGAACATTCCTGGAAGGACCTGGGAGTGAAAACCAATGAGAAGTCTTATTGCTATTACCTGATCAATGAAGATGCCTGTCATAATACCAGTCCGCCCAGCAAGGAAGCCTGTACGATTTTACTCAAAGGCCATTCTGTTCCTTACATCAATACGATCAACTGGAGTGAATACATCAACTGGAAAGGCGGTGTTTTTGACTATGAAATTTACCGGAAAATGGAACGGACGGTTGAGTTCAGCAAGCTAACGAATGTGGAATACCTGGTGTTTGACCTGGAGGACCGTGCGCTTGACTATGATTTCGGCCGGTATATTTACCAGGTTAAGGGAATTGAAGGTGACGGCGGCAATCAGGCGGTAAGTTATTCAAACGAAGTGGAGCTTGACCAGCCTCCTTATGTTTTTGTCCCCAATGCCTTTACACCCAATTCCGACAATGCCAATGAAGAATGGGGTGTTTCATCGGTATTTATCAGGGACTTTACATTGCGTATATTTAACCGTTATGGTCAGCTCGTGTACCATTCCAACAACAAACATGAGTCGTGGGACGGCACTTTTCATGGTCAGGCAGCGCCTCAGGGAGTTTACATTTATGACCTGCGTTACAACAGCTATTATGAAGAGGCTGAATCCAGGAAAACAGGCACCATTACCCTCTTAAAGTAATTACCTGGCCGGCATTTTTACAACCCTGGCCTTTTTGATTCCACTGGCCGTCCGAACCACAATTTCATAAATCCCCGGGCTTAGCTGCTGACCAGTCACCAGTGTTTCCGACCTGAAAGTTAACTGCTCAATCAGCTTTCCTGTTACATCATACACCAAAGCCTGCAGCTGTTCATCAGGATCCACATTGTTCATCTGAAGTGTAAAATTACCGTCGAAAGGATTGGGATAAACTGTTATTTCATTTCCTGATGGAATTCCTGTTTCGCCTTCACGGCAGGGAACTGTTACAACTACCCCTGGAGAAAGTTTGGTACAGCCTGTAGCATTAGTCACCAGTACCTTATACGTTGCCTGGGTTTTGGCTGTATAGCTTACCCCGGTAGCACCGGCAATGTTGTTGTTGAATTTCTTCCATTGATAGATATACCCTGCTATATTAGGCGCCATAAGCACCACACTGTCGCCCTGGCAAAAGCTTGTAGGTCCCTGTGCAGTGATGGTGGCAGTTGGGTTGTCAATGGTAACGATCTTTCCGCTGCTAGTCCCTGAACATCCAAGGGAGTTGGTCTTAACTACTTTATAGGTTCCTGCGGTTTTTGCTGTATATTTAAAAGAGGTTGCCCCGGCAATTACATTTCCATTTTTTTTCCATTGATAGGTAGCTCCAACGGTATTGCTTGTGGAAAGAACAACTGAATCACCATTGCAGAAAGTCAGTGGTCCGCTGTTTGTAATAGCCGGTGCCGGCTTTGCATTTACCGTAACTGTTACTGGCGAAGACAATACGGAACAAGTTGCAGTCACAAGAACGGAATACGATCCGGAGGCTTTGGCGGTATAGCTGGATGATGTAGCTCCATTTATATTCACTCCGTTCTTCAGCCATTGCCAGGAATAACCAGCTCCCGTACTGGCATTAAGCTTCACACTGTCGCCTGAACAGAAGGTGAGGTTTCCGACAGGTGTAATGACTGATAATGGCGGATTTAAAACAGCTACAAGTACGCTATCACTGGAGGAACAGTTGTTTTTTGTAACTGTTACCCTGTACGTACCTGAAGAAGTTGCCGTATACATACTATCCGTTCCGACCTGTACACTGTTTAAGTACCATTTATATGTATTTCCTGCAACAACGGGCGCTTTAAGGACAACATTACCTCCTGTACAGAATGTAAGAGGCCCCAAAGGGGTAATTTCTGAGGAAGGGGGGCCAGTGATTGTCACCAACAATGAATCTGATATCTGGCTTCCGCAACCATTTGATACCTCACAGGAATAATATCCGGTGGTAGTTGCAGAATAGGAATGGCCTGTTGCACCGGCAATGTTAACACCATTTTTCCTCCATTGAGAGTTTAAAATAGCCTGTGAAACAAACATGGACACCGAGCTGCATGATATATATGAAGTTGAAACAGGAACAGGCAATCCGGGCAGTACACTTACATAGTATGTGGTAGTGTAATTAATACCACTGCATCCATAGCTAACATCGCACCAGTAATAGCCCGAAACAGATGGTACAAGAGATTGTCCTCCTGAAACAGTTCCCCATGGTGTATGCCAGGTATAGGTTATTGCAGGAGGATAAACAGTAAAGGCAACATTACCACAATGTCCAAGGCTGGTGCCTCCAGGATATTGCAAAGCTCCCGGAGGATTCGTAGTTAAATATGGAGTAGGAATAGTCGGGAAAGATGTTTGGATAGCATTAGAAATTCCGCTGCCACAGTTGGCTGTTGTTATCTGACAGGTATAATTACCAGAACTGCTGGCCTGGTAAGATGGTGTATTTGCAAATAATATATCCACTCCATTATTTTTCCACTGGTAAGATGATGCACCTGGTGTCGCTTTAAGCAGCGTTCCATTGCAGGAGTTGAAAGGAGGCACATACGTAATGGCAGGGGGACCTGTTAAAATATAGGTAGGTGTGTGATAAGTAGGGCAACCTGCTACTGTTATATCACATGTATACTCTCCTACAGTTGCAAAGATCAGATATTCCGCTGTTTGTGCATCCATCGGACTACCGTATTTATACCATTGGTAGTAAGCACCAGGAACACTGGGAACTGATAAAGTACCATGTCCGCCAGCACAGGGTATGGAAGTTGGCGTGGCAGAAATAACACCACCTGGTGATGAAACCACTGTAAGAGCCAGCGTGTTGGAGATTGCCATACCGCAGGACAGAAAAGCCTTACAGTTGTAATTTCCAGCCTGTGTAGCAAGATAAGTATTGGATCCCTGTGCCTGAAGTACTCCACCAAGGTACCATTCATATGAGCTATAACCAGCTGGCGCAGTGATGTTGAGGTTTGAATTGCAGGGGATCTGTGTACTTCCCTGGGGAGTGGTAATAGTGATCGCAGGTAAGGCCGGTCCGGAAATAAATGAAAGATCAATACTGTTGGAGGTCACCGTGCATGAATTCTGAGTGACATCACAGGCATAGGTATTAGTTCCCGGAGCGGATGTTATATAATCTTTTGTCGTGGCTCCCGGGATGGCACTATTATTCATCTTCCACTGATAAGTGTAACCCGCACCAGAGGGGCCAAACAATGTATCCGTCTCATTTGCACAATGAATGTTTGATCCTACAGAACTTATTACCGCGTTGATACCGCAATTAATATAACTGATGACCAGTTTAGGCCTTTTCGACGCAACAGGAAAATCGCTTGAAGCGAACAACAGCGCTTTATAAAAATTTTCATTCTGCAACTGTAACATGAATCCATAATTTGTTGACGGGTTTGCAATCATGTCAGTTAACATGATGGTGACATCAATATTTGTATAATCCTGTGTTCCGCTTGTTGATGCAGGCAATGAGACCTGGTTTGCAGTTGTAGTGGATGGTTGATTATTCCATGTGACTGCATTTTCCGTCCAGGAAGCGGTTACACGCTTCAGGTAAGCGGCATTTGATCCTGAATGCACACCTCCTCCGTTTGAAGAAGCTGAATCGTAGTAAAGTGAAAGTAAAGCACTTGTTATAAGTGCCGACTGCGGAATAGCAGAAAGATTAAAATAAAGAAGTGAACGTGCAACAACGGGTGTTCCTGATACAGTCCATCCTACAGCATTAAATTCAGCATGGGAACCATAATTAAGGGAGGCCTGTGCGGGATAACTACTGATTATAGCATCCACACCTGTTGTGTTGTTGGGTTGTAATGTCACCACCGTTTGAGCGTTGGCAAGCTTAAAAATCATTATTAAAATCAGTGATAACTGAAGTGTCTTTTTCATAAATAATTGATTGTGAACTATTCTTAATAAAAAGCCCCATAAAGAGGATTTCTATAAAGATAGCATAAATCCTGAAACAACAAAAAAAAATTATATATATAACTTAAATTCCATGGCGAACACCGAATTACTCGTTGAACCAAAAATAAGTTTAACTTCTTCCGGGGGCCCGAATCAATCCCATTAGAAACCCACTTCCGTAGGCTATATGCAAAACAGGATAAACAATGAAAGCAAGCAGCTTTTCAAGGATTGTTTTACCGGACCGAAAACTGAAAAATGCATCCGATAAGCAATAGAGTAATAATGGCAATAAAGCTAAAAATGATATATAGAAATAAAGTAAAGGTACTGCCAACAAGTAACAAACAAATATGGCCGGAATCAAATGTCGGAGTTTGATTTCAGATTTAACTTTCTTCAGTACAAGCGGCTTAAAGAGTCCATATTGAAAATACTGGCTGAAAAGCTTTTTGAAAGAATCCCTGGGATAATAAAGCGACTTGATTTCCGGATTGAGATAGATCGTCTTCCCTTTACTTTTTGCGCGATAATGAAACTCATCATCCTGGTTGCGTTTCATCCGGGTATGAAACATACCAACATCTTCAAAAACTTTTCTTCTCCAGGCCCCCAGGTACACTGAATCTACATATCCTTTGTAAGACGGGTCATGGAAACTGCTATCCCCTACTCCAAATGAAGTTGACGTGGCCGTGGCAATTGCGCTTTGCAATGGTGTTTTTCCAAAAGCCCTCATGGGTCCGCCAACAATATCAGCTTCCGTATCACGAAACGTCTCAATTATTTTTTCAAAATAGTTATCAGCATAAACCGTATGCGCGTCAAGCCTGATAATGGGGTCACCTGCTGCAGCTGCAATAGCCTTGTTTAGCGCGTATGGAACATATTTATCAGGGTTGTCGAGTAAAATGATATTGGAATGCTCCTTTTGCCATTTTTCAATGATCTTTCTTGTGTGATCGGTTGAACCGCCGTCCACAATGATCAGCTCCTTTTCAGCCGGTGCTGCATGAACAAAAAAATGAAGCAGCATTTCAATGTAGTTCTCTTCGTTGTAAACAGGACAAATTACCGTTATCATCAGGATAGCATTGTTTGTTCTTTCATAATCCGGTTACAGAAAAGACAGTTAAAAAATGAAAAGAAAATTATTCCTGCCTGCACTTCCAGCACATCTTCCGTCATGCAGTTTAGAAATACAATCACAAGAAAAAGGAAATAGATCCAGTCTTTTCCTTTAACTGCCAATATTGCAGGAAAAATGAACACCAGCAAAAGCACCATCAATCCGACTGCACCAAGAATCACCATGGTATGCAACAACTGGTTGTGCGGACTGTAGTTGCGTTCAACACCAAGACTGAAGTCATTCTTTTTATACTTTTCAATAAGCGCTTCCTTGATATCTCCTGTGCCAACGCCAAATACTGGATGCTCCCTGATCACTTCCCATGCATCGTTCCATAAGTGAACCCTGATGGTAGCGCTGTTGTAGTCATGCTTGTTATGATCCATCATCTCCCCGATCTGTTTTACCCGCTCACTGCCGATTTTCATGACACCATATTGAATAAGTCCTGTTAGAACCAGCGAAATTAAAAGAACAGGGATACCCTTCCTGTATGATTTCTTCAACTTTAGGCAAAGGAAAACAAATGCAAGTATGGTGAGATATGCAACTGCAGTTGCCGTTCTTGCGCTAACAAATAAAATGTTAAAGATGATAAAGGCAAGTGATGCCACATAAATTGCTATATGAACTTTACTGAACTCAACGGTTGTAATAATCAGGTCTCCAAGTAATAATATAAAAGCCAGGTTAAGGTAAAACGCAAAATAGGTCGGATGCAGCAGAAAAGAATACTTCATGTAAACCAGGTCATGCACGTCATTTGACTTAGCATAGCTGAATAAAGCATGGATCAGGCAAATGATGCCAGCCAGGATACATCCCGCAACAAATGAAAGCATGATCTGCCTGAATTCCTTTTTTGTAAAATGATATGCAGGAATGAATAATGGAAAAAGCAAAAATGACAATTTGGTCTGCAGGTCAGCCAGTGCATAAGGATAGTTTACCGAATAGATCAAACCAAAAACATGCAACAGGTAAAATACAATTGAAATCATATTGGCTTTAACAGCCAGTGCATATTTGATTTGCCGGCCAAAGCCCTTTTTCAGGAAAGTGAGGACAACAAATAATATAATGCAGATGGTGGCAGCTTTCTGGTATACCGGTAAGGCAAAGGCAACTGATGAAAGGATGAGGGTAGCAAACCTGGTCATTGCAGCCTCATCATTCAGATAATTTTTTACCGTTGTCATTTTGCCTCGCGATTAATCAGGGTTGCTGCTGTAATACTGTGTGATAATATCCGCGGTTGACTGTTTCATCAGGGATGCTGTCCTGCGGGAATAAAAGAATCCGGTAGATGCATGTTCATAATCTTCAACCCGCAATGAAGGAACATATAGCACATCAAGCCCTATTTTTTTTGCTGATTCAGCGACAAAGATCTCTTCTCCGAATAAAAATGAAAAATGGTTGAAATTGCCACCGTGTTTAAAATATTGCTGGGTGAAAATAATGAATGCGCCATGAGGCGCGTAAATCCTGGCAGGTCCATTACCAGCATGGGAGTTATTTTTCCTTCCGGCCAGCATCTTTTTCAAATAAGAGAGCAGCGTATATGCATTTTGTGTAAAAGCATTGGTGCAAACCAACCGGTAAAATTTCATTTTTTCAAGCGTATATTTTTCAAGAACCTTTGGATTGGCATCGGTTTTCCATTTTTTGGAGATAATGGACGGAGCCAGCACACCAATTTCAGGTTCTGGACTCAATGCAACCAGCTTTTCGAAAAACTTATCCTGTTCGATAACGATATCCACATTGCTCACGATCACAAAGTCAGGAACAGGATTATTTTTCAGATACCAGTCCAGTCCATAGGCTGCTGCGCCAAAATAACCGAGGTTTTTACCACTGTCTATATAAATCAGATCAGGTATCATTGCCTTGAGCAGGGATCCAAGCGCAGCGTCCTTTTTAACATCGCTGTTATCAACCAATACCACCCCCACTCCTGCCTGCTGCCCGGCAATGCTTTTAATAAACCGGATGGTTTCTTCATTGGTATTGTAATTCACCGCTATGATCAATATATCCTTCATTACCCCGGCAGCTATTTATTGAACTCTTTGATTTCAGTTTTTAAATCCAGCGTGCACAATGAGCGGATACCCGTATGTGCTGAATCGAAACAAACTGCAGTACCGTCCCTGTTCCAGCGGGGGTGGAAATCACACCGGAGCTCATCCCTGAACTGAAGCGGTGATTTCAGTCGTGCCAGCTCACGCTGCAGTCCCGTATGCTCATCAAAAAGCTTCAATGTGATCAGCCTGAAACGGTCCGGGTAGGTGTCCGTAACAAAAAGATCCGGCCTGGCGGGTGAATAGGAAGGATGGCCATCTGACTTCAGCCCCTCTCCTTTTTTCGTATACGACGGCGATTGGTCTTCAAACAAGGTGTATGCATCACCAAATTTCTCCGTGCTGCAATAAGCAAGCAGCTGCGACTGATTTTTCCATCCGATGTGCGAAACCATACCATTGGTAGGAAAGAGAAATAAGTTATTGCCATCATGGTCGCAGGAGAACATTCTTGTATTTACATAATTCATATCCCGAATCCACCGGTGAAAGAAAACAAATCGACGGGAAGACGGAGCAAAAAGCGCATGGGTGAAATAATGAAATGCATTGTGCATTGATGGATCCGGACTGATGCCTGCAATCTGTTCCAGCGTAAACAGGATTTTAACGTCACCGGTTAACATATTAACCAGATTCAGTCGCTGGCTTGAAGGACAAGGCAAAAGCAGATCATCTTCATGACCATTTTCATAACCATATCCTGGCGCATAGCGGGCAAGCCTCACAAAGCTATATGACAATCCATACTTCCCATCAGGGCTGACCGCTGCCACCGGCAGATCATATTTACGGATGGAATTACCATTGACATCGGTGCGTATTGCAACATGCTGGCCATTGTCATAATCGTTATAAATAAGCTCATCTGAATCACCGACCCATTGAAGCATGCAGCCCTGCTGCCAGTTAAATGATTTTGTTTCGCCAAGCGGTTTAAAATCGCGATAACCTTCTCCGCTGAAAATACCAACGGTTAATTTATCATCCGGGGTGATTTTCCTGTTGGGAATTGAAAATTTATTTGCAAGCAGGTAGCGGTTACCCGATGACCATGGAATTTTATCATGGAAGCCGAAAAAGTACCCCTTTCTTACTTCCATTGTTTGGTTTATGACTGATTCCCTGACCGGGTAAAGACTAAGTGCAAGCTGATATGCATCCCTGACTTTGTTTTTGAGCCGGGGATTTTTTTTGATCAGGTTGTATATTGTTCTTTCAAATCCGGGCATATGCCAAATGGAAATCAATTAAACCCTCAGTAAATTCAGGTATTGAAAAGCCTATTCAGCAAAGGTGGTAATTTTTCTCAAATATCGTCTTACAGCAAAAAAAACTATAACAACATAAAGTGTGGTGCATCCAAGCGTGGTCCATGCGGCTGCCTTAAAGCCATATTCAGGAATTAGCATACAGTTCATGATGGCATTCAGTGACAGTGCACAAATGATACCTGCAATCATGATTTTTCTTTTGTTACCAAATTCAAGCGGCTTCTGCAGCAGCAATACCACCTGCCATAGGCCGGCACTCAATGAAAGCGGAATAAACAGGTCGTGAACCGCCGCATCATTGATGTTAAAGAGAAACAGAAATAAAGGGGATAACATCAGGTATAAAATCACAAACATCACAACCAGTGTTATCGCTTCCCATCCGATCGATTTTTTGATCAGCGCTTTTGCATGATTAATATCCTTCCCGTTCCAGGCATGTGCAATGGCAGGATGATATGCCAGCAATACAGGCAGGCTCAGGAATCCGCTCACTTTGAAAACCAGGTCATACACTGCACTGTAAAGCCCTACTTTTTCGTAATCCTGAAAATGTTCAATCAGGAAACGGTCGAGATAGTTATACAATGTTGCAATCATGATCCAGACGGTAAGCGTAAAGCCATAGCTGAAAAAATCAAGAAATTGCTGCTTTCGGGGTTCTGAAAGGACATTAAATTGCTGATGCTTTCCGGAAATCGTAAAAAAGGCTATTTCAACAATAAGCAGCGCAATCATCATGGCAATAAAATAAACCGATGATGAATTCATTCCCAAAAACAAAATACCACCAAGCAACAGGAGGATTGCAATCAGGTAATAAACCGACTCTCCCAGCGCATACATCATGGGATTAAAGGAAGCCTGCATCAGCGAAAGCTGGACTGAAAACAGCGAAAACAGGAATGAAAAAACAGCATATGTCGCCAGGTCTGTCCCCGAAAGGTTAAAATAAAAGTAACCGAATAAGATTGTAATAATTGTTACAATGACTCCGGAACAGAGCGCCAGGAAAAGATAGATGCCTTTGGATTCAGTTTCAGCAGTTCCGGGAAGAAAACGCAGGATGGCCTGCTGCAGCCAGCCAATACCCAGGGAGGAAATGATCATCACAGAATTAAACTGGAGGCTGTATTCGCCGAAAACCGATTTACCAAGCAGCCGTAAACCTGCAATCATAATAACCAGGTTAGCCAGCGCAGGAATCAGCTTGCCCAAAAAATGGATCAGCACATTTTTCCTGATGTTCATGTGGCCTTCCGCATTCTCAGATTGATGTCAGCTCCGGGAGGAGCCCGGTATTATTTGGCGTAATTCACCGCTCTTGTTTCCCTGATCACGGTTACTTTCACCTGGCCTGGGTAGGTCATCTCCGTCTGAATCTTAGTGGCTATCTCATGAGATAATATTTCCGCCTGCTTGTCAGAGATTTTTTCACTTTCCACCACAACCCTTAATTCCCGGCCTGCCTGGATGGCATAGGATTTTTCCACACCGTTATACGAAAGAGCAAGCGCTTCCAGGTCTTTCAGCCGTTTTATGTACTGCTCCACCACCTCACGTCTGGCTCCCGGCCTGGCGCCTGATATGGCATCACAAACCTGCACCAGCGGTGAGATCATGCTGGTCATTTCAATTTCATCATGGTGGGCGCCGATGGCATTGCATACTTCAGCGTTCTCCTTGAATTTTTCGGCCATCTTCATGCCCAGAATGGCGTGCGGCAATTCAGGCTCCTCGTCAGGTACTTTCCCGATATCATGCAGCAGCCCGGCGCGTTTGGCCAGCTTTACATTCAGGCCAAGCTCTGCAGCCATGATGGCGCAAAGGTTTGCCACCTCACGTGAGTGTTGCAATAAATTCTGTCCGTAAGAGGATCTGTATTTCATCCGACCCACCATCCTGATCAGTTCAGGAGCCAATCCGTGAATGCCAAGGTCAATGGTTGTTCTTTTGCCGATTTCAACGATTTCGTCTTCCAGCTGCTTTTTTACTTTTACAACCACCTCTTCAATCCTGGCTGGATGGATCCTGCCGTCGGTCACAAGCTGATGCAATGCAAGTCTTGCAAGCTCCCTCCTGACCGGATCAAACCCTGAAAGAATAATGGCTTCAGGGGTATCATCCACGATAATTTCGATTCCTGTTGCTGCCTCCAGTGCACGGATATTTCTGCCTTCCCTGCCAATGATACGGCCTTTCACATCATCGTTCTCGATATTAAAAACTGAGACAGAATTTTCAATGGCATGCTCGGTTGCAACACGCTGTATGGTTTGAATGACTACTTTTTTTGCTTCCATATTGGCAGTAAGCTTTGCTTCATCCATTCGTTCCTTAATGTACGACATGGCTTCAGTCTTTGCTTCGGCTTTTAAAGCTTCCACCAGCTGCGTTTTAGCTTCCTGACCTGTCATGCCGGCAATTTTCTCCAGCTGGGCCACCTGTTTCTGATGCGATTTATCGAGCTCTTCCTTCTTCTTGTTGACGATTTCCAGCTGGTTTTTGAGATTTTGCTGAATCGCTTCCACTTCGGTTTGCTTGCGTTGCGCCTGCTCCATTTTCTGCGAGAGGGTAGATTCCTTCTGCTTGAGCTTGTTTTCCGCTATTGCAATATTTTTATCTTTCTCTGAAATAAGCTTTTCATGTTCATTCTTGAGCTGATAAAATTTTTCTTTGGCTTCCATCATCCTGTCCTTTTTGAGGATTTCAGCTTTTGCTTCCGCTTCCTTGATAATGCTTTGCGCTTTTTCTTCGGCGATCTTCTCTTTGTCCTTGTTGGATTTGCTCAAAAAGAACCAAACAACGGTTCCTCCAAGCAAAAAAGTGATGATGCCTTCAACAATTATGATGATCAGATTAGTATCCATAGTTTATAGTTTCTGGTGCCTGGTGCCGGGTTTTTGGCTTAAGGCTTTTGGTTCGGATGAAGGGTATTGGTCGTTAATAGACTGGTAAATAATAATTAGTGGAACATGCGAAAACATGTTATGGTGCAAATAAACATAAATGATAAATTGGAATCCATGGGTGGAGGACGAATTGTCCATAAACACCTGTTAATAAAAAAGCCCGGTATAAATTCCGGCCATTTTAAACCCCAGAAGATAGGGATGGAGCCGTCGCATCTTTCTTACTTCCACTGACCGCTAAGCGGTTTCTGCCTAAACAGAATGAGGCCTGTATTACGGATTGCTAAACTTAATCTCCAATGGTCTTATAAGTGTTGAGTTTAAATATAGTATCAGAATTTACCCGGGTTTTTTTACTAGCGACGGCAAACTGGTTGCCGCGCGCATGAATCCCTTGTCTATGAATGAACGTCAATCGTATTCAGGTAGGTATTTAACCGGTCTTCAATCAGATCGATCTGTTCGGTAGGTATACGTATGTCCTGAACATTTTTATTATCCTTGTGTACCAGTTCGGTAACAAAGTGCATGGCACACATGGCCAGCAGGTCCTGCTTATCTGTAACAGCAAAATTACTTTCGTATTCTTTAATCTTGTCAGCTATGAGCTGGGCTGCCTTCCGCACATCATCCTCATCCTCCCGGTTTATTTTCAGCGGATAAGTCCGGTTTGCAATATTTACCTTGATCTGCAGCTCGCTCATCATATTTTGTTGTTTCAGTTATTTAACAAGGCCATACACCTGTCTATTTCCCTGATGTATTCGTTAATCTTTAATTTAATACCCTGGGTATTCTGACCTGACCCGGATATTGATTCGGCTAATCTAACTAATTTATTCGCTTCCTGTAAATCTTTAATTGTTTTTTTTTGATTGTCGCTGATCGTTGACAGTTTATCATAATCTTCCTTCAGCCTGGCGTATTCGTTGTTCAGCTGCTGATGGAGATGTATCAGCTTTTCAACCTTAATTTTTATCTGGCTTATGTCTGTTTTACTTTCCACCTTTGTATCGGGATGAGTTGTTATGAGGCAAAAATAAATTTATTAATCAATTAAACAAAGCGTTTTTATGACGGTGTTGATAAAATTCATTTTCAGGGCAGTTCAGCTCATTTGCCTCATGGAATGTTTCATCTTCACTGCATTTGGTCAAAACAAAGATTTCCCGAAAAATTACTTTGGAAGTCCGCTTACTATCCCGCTCAGGCTTTCCGGAAATTTTGGTGAGATCAGACCCAACCATTACCACTCCGGCCTGGATATTAAAACAGATTCCGTAACAGGAAAAGAAGTGTTGGCAGCTGCCGAAGGATATGTCTCCAGGATAAAAGTGAGCACGGTTGGTTTTGGCAAAGCGCTTTATATCACCCATCCGAATGGTTTTGTAACGGTTTACGGCCATCTGCAGGAATTTTCGGAGACCATCAACAAATTTGTGTATGCTGATCAGTATAAAAAGGAATCATTTGAGACCGAATTGTTTCCTGACAGCAACCTGTTTTGTGTCAGCAAAGGAGAACTGATTGCATTATCCGGAAATACAGGCGGTTCCGAGGGGCCTCACCTGCACTTCGAGATCAGGGATGAAAAAACTGAAAAACCCGTTAATCCGCTGTTTTTTGGTTTTGCCATTGCAGATACAGTTGCTCCCGTGGTTGAAAGAATACTGTTCAGGGAAGCCGGCACAAGCAACTATAAAGTAACAGCTGCCGTACATGCAATGGGGGTTGATACGGTGGATCTGACCGGCTCCTGGGGTCTTGCATTCAATGGATATGACCGGATCAACGGGGAACCGAACCGGCTTGGTGTTTTTGATGTAATGCTCTATGATGGCGATACTGTTATCTATCAACTGAAGATGTCTTCTTTTTCATTTGATGAAACAAGATTTGCCAATGCCCATGTTGACTTTGAGGCCCGGAGGCTTTATGGCCATACGTTTGAACGATGCTATCGCCTGCCCGGTGATCACTTCAGCCTGAATGCAACAAATAAGGATGGTTTTTTTACCGTCTTACCCGGACAACATAAAATGCTGCGGCTTGCACTCCGGGACATGAATAATAATCTTACTGTCAGGGATATTTTTATCAGGGGTAAGGAAGAAACCGGTTTAAGTGGAGCTGCTCTTTCACAAAAGGAAAAGGAGCCTGCGGAAATTTTAACCGACAGGAAGATAACAGCCCTGAAATGGGACAGCCTGAATGTAATAAGGACTTCCTATATGACCCTTGTTATTCCACCACGGGCCTTATACGAAGATGGTGCCATCGTATACGGGATAGCAAAAGCCTCATTAAAAAAACCGGCATATGCAAGAACCTGGAGCATCAGTAAGCTGCCTCCGCTGCATGTTAACTGCACATTATCCTTTTATGTCCCGGGCTTACCGCTGGATCTGCGGCATAAAGCCATGCTTGCCATGGTTCAGGATGGTAAGATACTGTCGTCTGCTGGCGGTACGTTGAAAGGAGACACCATGACCCTGAAAACAAGGAATTTTGGCAATTTCAGCATTGTGTTTGATACCGTCCCCCCCACTGTGGATGAATATCTTATCGTTCAGGACACATGTTCCGGCATCTTTCAGCTTCAGGTTAAGATTTCAGACAACCTTTCAGGAATCGCATCATTCAGGGCAGCAATTGATGGCAGCTGGATCCTGATGGAGTATGATGAGAAGACTGGTATGCTTTTTTATCCGCTCAAGGACAAAGAAAAATTAAATAACAAAAAGCTGACGATTGAAGTTATTGACAGGAAAGAAAACGTCGTCTTTTATGAAAGAATAATGCTGTAATATTGCATGTATAATTATCACCGGGATATCTTCCCGGGATCATCACGAAACAAAAAACCAAAAGATCTTTATTAAAAAAATATGAAAAGAAAATTATTACTCTGGATTATTCCGGCCTTCCTTTACACAACTGTTTCATCGGGCCAGGCAACAACAACGGCAGCAAATTCCGCAGGTAATGAAGCCTTTTCGAAAGGAGACGTATCACTCATGATCGCTTCAGGATTTGGTGTCGCTTATGATTATTACGGCAGCTATGTTAGTCTCCCTGCGTTAACGGTGGCGCTTGATATTGGCATCTTTGATCATGCCGGTCCCGGTAACATTGGTGTCGGGGGTATAGTAGGATTTAAAAAGGCATTTAACAATCATGACGGTTATGATGCCGAATGGACAAACTTCCTCATTGCAGGACGCGCCACCTACCATCTTACTGTTATCGATAACAGCAAGGTGGACCTTTATGGAGCTGTTACCGCTGGTATCAGGATCAACGACTATCACGATTCATACTTTGATGACAATGCGAATCCCTATCATTACAATTCTGTTTACCCGGTGTTCGGTGTAATGGCAGGCGCTAAATATAATTTCACGCCCGGATTTGGAGGATTTGCAGAGCTTGGGTATGATTTCTCCCTGATTCGCGTAGGGGTAAGCTTTAATTTTTAACCGGGAAGGATCACCTTATCTTTAAGCTCCTGGTATGCCAAACCGGTTTCTTTAAGCAGTTCGCTGATGATAAGGCTGCATGGCTTGATATCATTAATCATTTCCACACTCTGCCCTGCACACCACAGGTTTTCGTATGATCCGGGCCTGACCGCTTTTTCAAGCTTTTTCATTCCCCTTATCTGCACCAGCATCTTAAAATATTTTCTTGTCTTTGGATTTTTTCCAAGAAATTTCTCAAAAGCGTTCTGGCTGTACCCAATTTTTTTTGCATAGGGAGTATTGATGATGGTACAGGGCGTGCCGGAAATACGGGTTGTAAGCACAATATCATTCATGCCTGAATCAAGAATAGCCTGCTTGTATTCATTGCTGACCGTTGCTTCCTCTGAAGCAATAAAGCGGGTGCCGATGGAAACCGCTTCAGCACCGGCGGCAAGCATGGCAAGGATAGCATGACCATTGGCAATGCCTCCTGCTGCTATCACTGGTTTTTCCGGAAAATTCTTTTTCAATGCCGGAACGAGGATGCTCAGGGGAAATGGTCCTGCATGCCCTCCTGCACCCTGCCCTACTGCTATGAATCCATCGGCATGGAGGTCATAACATTTTTTTGCATGGGTGAGGTTTGTCACATCACAAAATACCTTAGCGCCATACGCATGCGCTTTTTCAATGACTTCGTGAGGATTTCCAAGTGAGGTGATAAAAAAAGGAACTTTTTTTGAAATACAGATTTCCAGATGCTCGGCATACAGCGGATTGGTTTTCTGGACGATCAGGTTAACGCCAAAAGATCCGTTTTTATCCCTGTTCGCTTCCCGGAAATCATGCAGCCTGCTTATTAATCCTTCCAGCGTTCCGGGTTGCCTGAAATTCAGGCTTGGAAAACATCCGGCAACGCCTGAAAGTATGGCCTCCTGCATCATCGCTTCATTTGATACCAGGAACATGGGTGCCATCAATACCGGGTGGTTGACTCCCAGCATCCTGGTAAACGAAGTGGACAGCTGCATAAAAATTGTTTAGGCGAATATAGATTAAAAAATCAGTGATCAGCTGAACAGCGCTGCCTGCATTTTTCAAAAGCGTACTATTTTTTATCACCACTGGAACTGTAAAAATATTCCTGAAATTATATTTCATTATCAGAAAGAAATAATATTTTAGCCGGAATTCCTTTTTTTAAAGACAATCCTCATGTCTGACAATCAAAATCCCTCCATGGAAGTTACGCGCCTGTTTGAGTTTCCGGCGTATATGCATAAAAAATATCCTAAGGACAATGCTTTCGGCGCCAAAGAAAACGGCGCCTGGAAAACTTATTCCACCGGGGAATTTATTGAAACTGCTGCTGATATCAGCTATGGTCTGCTGTCCATGGGATTTGAAAAGAGCGACCGGGCTGCCATCATTTCAAACAACAGGCCTGAATGGAACTTTACCGATATCGGCATCCTGCAGGCCGGCGGTATCGACGTTCCTGTTTATCCTACCATCAGCGACAGCGACCTGCATTTCATTCTGAAAGATGCAGAAGTAAAATACGTTTTTGCAAGCAGCAGGGATCTTTATGACAAAGCAAAAGCTGCAGTGGCCGGAGTATCATCAGTTAAGGAGATTTTTACTTTTAATCACGTTGAAGGGGCCCGTCACATCAGCGAACTGATTGAAGCAGGCAAAAAAAACCGTGACCCTGACAGGCTGCGTGCAATTTGTGATCCCATCAAACCCGGAGATCTGGCTACCATCATTTACACTTCTGGCACCACAGGGACTCCGAAAGGCGTGATGCTTTCGCATGATAACCTGCTGAGCAATGTGGAAGCCGTGAGGTACCTGTCGCCTGCCGGATATAAAGACAAAGCATTGAGCTTTCTGCCACTGAACCATGTATATGAACGCATGCTTACTTACGTATACATGTATCTTGGAATTTCCGTTTACTACGCTGAAAGTCTCGATACCATCGGTGAAAATATCAGAGAAATAAAACCGCAGCTTTTTTCAGCCGTACCCCGGTTGCTCGAAAAAGTATATGACAGGATAGTTGGCAAAGGAAATGAGCTGAAAGGCATCAAGAGGAAGTTGTTTTTCTGGGCACTGGACCTGGGTTTGAGATATGAAATGAATAAAAAAAACGGCTGGTGGTATGAGGCACAGCTCAATTTGGCCAACAAGCTTATCTTTAATAAATGGCGTGAAGCGCTTGGAAATAATGTAATGGTTATTGTTTCAGGCGGAGCCGCACTGCAACCCCGGCTGGCCAGGGTATTCTGGGCCGCACGAATACCGGTGCTTGAAGGTTATGGTCTGACTGAAACTTCACCTGTGATCACCATCAATAACCTGGGACCAGATTGTGCAAAGTTCGGAACAGTGGGTCCGGTTATAGAAAAAGTGCAGGTGAAGATAGCCGAAGACGGTGAAATCCTCTGTAAAGGTCCGAACATTATGTTGGGTTATTACAAGCATCAGGAGCTTACTGATGAGGTTATTGACAAAGACGGATGGTTTCATACAGGCGACATCGGGGAGTTGTGCGATAACAGGTTCCTGAAAATCACCGACAGGAAAAAAGAGATATTTAAAACATCCGGTGGCAAATACATTTCACCACAGGCACTTGAAAATAAACTGAAGGAATCGCCTTTCATTGAACAGGTGATGGTTATCGGGGAAAACCAGAAATTTCCTGCTGCACTCATTGTCCCTGCATTTGCTTTTCTCAAAGACTGGTGTAAGAAGATGAACATCGCTGTGACCACCAATAATGATATGATCAGCAATGATGAAGTAAAAAAGATTATCCGGCAGGAAGTGGAAAATGTAAACAACCGGTTCAGTCATTATGAAAGGATCAAAAAAATAGAACTGTTGCCGGCCGAATGGTGCATTGATAATGGGGAGCTGACTCCGAAGCTTAGCCTTAAGCGGAAAGTGATCATGGAGAAAAACAAGTCCGTCATTGATAAAATATACGGCGATTAATCGAAATCAGAAACAAGTAAATGAAAAGAATCATCAATAAAGTTGCCGTGCTTGGAAGCGGCATCATGGGAAGCCGTATAGCCTGTCATTTTGCGAATATCGGGTTGCCGGTGCTGCTGCTGGATATAGCGCCCAAAGAGCTCACTGAAGAAGAATCAAAAAAAGGATTGTCTGCTGATTCACCTGCTGTAATGAATCGCATCGTTAACAGTTCCCTGCAGGCAGCCATTAAGTCAAACCCTTCACCATTATACAAAAAATCATTTGCCTCCCGGATCACCACAGGTAATTTCACTTCAAACATGAAGGACATCTCCACAGCTGACTGGATCATTGAAGTGGTGGTGGAAAACCTGGATATCAAAAAGAAAATATATGAAGATGTCGAAAAATACAGGAAACCCGGAACGCTGATTACCAGTAACACATCAGGCATTCCGATCCGCATGATGAGTGAAGGACGGAGCGATGATTTTCAGAAACATTTTTGCGGTACCCATTTTTTCAACCCTCCCCGTTACCTGCGGCTTCTTGAAATCATACCGGGACCGGCCACACAACAGGAGGTTATTGAGTTTTTGCTTGAGTACGGTGATCTTTTCCTGGGAAAGACTACGGTTCTCTGCAAGGATACGCCTGCATTTATTGCTAACCGGGTTGGTGTCTATTCCATTATGGCGCTGTTTCACCTGGTTGAAAAAATGGGTCTTACCGTTGAGGATGTCGACAAGCTGACCGGCCCTGCTTTAGGAAGACCTCGGTCCGCCACGTTCAGGACCTGTGATTTGGTTGGCCTGGATACCCTGGTGCTTGTTGCGAACGGTGTACGTAAAAACTGTCCCGGCGATGAAGCGGCCGGAACATTTGAAATTCCCGGTTTTATTCAAAAAATGGTTGCCAATAAATGGCTGGGAGACAAGACCAGGCAGGGCTTTTATAAAAAGATAAAAACGCCGGAAGGTAAAACTGAAATCCTGTCCCTGGATCTTCAATCAATGGATTACAGGCCAAAGGCCAAAAGCAGCTTTGCAACCCTTGAAGCCACCAAAGCGGTTGACGATTTGAAGGAAAGGTTGAAGATTTTTGTGGCCGGGACCGACAAGGCCGGTGATTTTTACCGTCATTCCTTCTTTGGCTTATTTCAATATGTATCAAACCGTATTCCTGAGATTGCTGATCACCTGTTCCAGGTTGACGATGCAATGAGGGCTGGATTTGGCTGGGAACTGGGGCCATTTCAGCTTTGGGACGCATTGGGTGTAGCAGATACCGTCACTAAAATGGAATCGGCAGGTTACAGGCCCGCGCAATGGGTTTACGATATGCTTCAGGCAGGATGCAACTCCTTTTACCAGATGGATGACAGCGCCATTCTTTCTTATCAAATTCCAGTCATGAAATACCAGGCTAATCCTGCCACGAAAGGACTGATCCTGCTGGATGCCTACAGGAAAACCGCCGCTGTGTTTAAAAACAGCAGCTGCACGCTCATGGATATTGGAGACGGGGTGCTTAACCTGGAGTTTCACACAAAAATGAATACGATTGGGGGTGAAACGCTTGATGGGATTAACAAGGCTATTGAAATGGCTGAAAAAGGCTATAACGGCCTGGTTATTGGTAATGAATCGGAAAATTTTTCGGCCGGGGCCAACCTTGGGATTGTTTTTATGTATGCAGTAGAACAGGAATTTGATGAGATTGATTTTGCCATCCGGGCTTTTCAGCAGGTTAATATGCGGATCAAACTGGCTGGCATTCCCGTTGTTATTGCACCCCGCGGCTTAACGCTGGGAGGCGGATGTGAAATGTGCCTGCATGCTGCCGCGGTTCAGCCGGCAGCCGAAACATATATCGGACTTGTGGAATTCGGCGTTGGATTAATTCCAGGTGGTGGTGGAACCAAGGAGTTTGCAATACGTATAAGTGACAATATTCATGATGGAGATATTGAGCTTAACATTTTGAAGGAGAAATTTCTTACCATAGCTACAGCGAAAGTTGCAACATCAGCGCATGAAGGTTTTGATATGGGTATATTTAAATCGGGCCGGGATGAAATATCGTACAATCTTACCCGGCAGTTGACGGATGCAAAAAATAAGGTCCTGGAGCTATCGGGCTCGGGCTACACAAGGAAGACAGAAAGAAAAGATATCAAAGTCCTTGGTAAAAGCGGTCTTGGAATGGTGTATGCCGGTGCAAATACCATGTATTCAGGGAATTATATGTCGGAATATGATAAACTAATTTCCGAAAAGCTGGGGGTTGTAATTTGTGGCGGGGATCTCTCTTCCAGCAGTTATGTAAGTGAACAATACCTGCTGGATCTGGAAAGAGAAGCATTTCTTTCTCTTTGCGGAGAAAAGAAAACGCTGGAAAGAATCCAAAGTATTTTAACAACAGGTAAACCATTAAGAAATTAATTTAGTTTTGTATTTTTAACCCGTAAACCTAATTGATGAAGTTATGAATTCTGTATTGAAAATTTTGATGATTTTGCTGGTACTTCCGCTGGCCGGCTATTCCCAATCTGAGGAGAAGCCGAAATACGCATCCGGGAAAGAGAAGCGTCACAGGAATAAAACAGACGAATTCGGTCAAAAACAGGGGACCTGGAAATATTTTAATTCATTAGGGGAGCTTACTACAGAGGTGGAATATGTCAATAATAAAAGACAGGGGGTTTCGAAAAAGTATTACCCGTATGAAAAAGTACAGGAAGAAATTGAATATCAGAATGGCGTAAAGGAAGGGGTTTACAAGCGCTATTTTTATTCAGGACAGGTTAAGCAGGAAGGTGAATTTTCAGCCGGCCGCAGGGCCAACAAATGGATCCGTTATTTTGAGGATGGCACAACACAATCAGAAGGAAGTTATAAAAACGGGCTGAAAGACGGTGAATGGAAGACTTATGACAGAAAAGGCAATGTCGTCAGCACGGTGAATTATAAGAACGGTGTAGACGTAGCTGCTGCAGCTGCACAAGCCAAGGCCCAGGAGGATAAAAACAAGGCAAAGAAAAAGGACGGAAAAGATAAAAAGACTGAAACCACTGTTGGCACTCCTCCCGGAAATAAAGGACCCGGTACCACGACCACTACCACCACCACCGCTCCTATCGATACTACAAAAAAATAAACACTGAAACATTTTTCTTTTTTAAGCTGTTCAGTATGATCAGCAGCAGCTAGCGCATAATTTATGGATGCTTACATTGTCGCAGGTTTCCGTTCAGCCGTTGGAAAAGCACCTCGCGGAAAATTCCGCTTTATGCGTCCCGATGACCTTTCGGCAATTGTAATCAGACATCTTCTTGCAGCTGTTCCTGCAATCGACAAAGACATAGTGGAGGATGTGATTGCAGGTAATGCAACCCCTGAAGCAGAGCAAGGCCTGAATATCGGCAGGATGATTTCACTCATGGGGCTTGATACGGTGAAAGTGCCGGGCATGACTGTAAACCGTTACTGTTCTTCAGGTCTTGAAACGGTTGCAATTGCGGCTTCCAAGATCCATGCAGGATTGCATGACTGTATCATTGCCGGCGGTGTTGAAACCATGTCCCCTATTCCATTCGGCGGCTGGCGTATTGTTCCCAATTATGAAGTAGCCAAATCACATCCCGACTGGTACTGGGGAATGGGGCTGACTGCTGAAGCTGTTGCAAAAGAATACAAAGTCTCACGCGAAGACCAGGATGCTTTTGCATTTCATTCTCATCAGAAGGCGACCAGTGCCATTAAAAATAATTTATTCAAAGATGACATCGTCCCGGTAACGGTAAATGAAACTTACCTTGACGAACAGGAAAAAAAGAAAACCAGGAGCTATGTTGTTGATACGGACGAAGGCCCAAGGGCCGATACCAGTCCTGAAAAGCTCGCACAGCTGAAGCCGGTTTTCGATGCAAAAGGAAGTGTAACGGCAGGCAATTCATCACAGACCAGCGATGGTGCTGCTTTTTTAATGGTTGTGTCTGAAAAATTACTCAGGCAGTTAAATCTAAAACCCATTGCGCGATTTGTTTCCTATGCGATCGCTGCCATTGAGCCACGGATCATGGGTGTAGGACCTGTTGAAGCCATACCCAAAGTATTAAAAAAATCAGGTTTGAGTCAACATGATATTCAGCTGATCGAGCTCAATGAAGCTTTTGCTTCCCAGGCGCTGGCCGTTATCAGGACGCTGGACCTGAATCCTGAAATTGTAAATGTAAACGGCGGAGCCATTGCTCTGGGCCATCCCCTTGGTTGCAGCGGCGCTAAATTAAGTGTTCAGCTGCTTAATGAAATGCGCCGGAGAAACCAAAAGTATGGCATGGTTACGATGTGTGTCGGCACAGGTCAGGGTGCAGCAGGCATTTTTGAGCTTCTCCAATAAGCGCTTTTCTACCTTACACACTTGTAAGATTCTCCCTTCTTTTAGCCCATTTAACCTGCTGAATCAGGGTACATTGCCATATCTCTTATTTCATAAAAGATATGAAAACCAGATTCAGACTTCAGCCTGTGCTTTTGATGGTTATGATGGTGCTTGCATGCCGTTTTGCTGCAGCTCAGGAAGATCTCCCTTATAAGAAGGTACTTACGTTGCATACCAGTGAGCTGACCAGCTCCGATGTTTTCCATATATCCAAACAGCTGGAAAAAGTCCGGGGTATTTATTTCTGGGAATACAGTTCGATAGACCGTTCGCTGATCGTTACATACGAAAACGGAAAGATACAGGAGTCATCCATTCTGCAATATTTAGCCGGATATGCCATCAACAACGCTGTAAAAGCTGAAAACAAAACATCCCCTCAGCAGGATGCCGTTGCGGAAACCAGGTACCCGGCAGTGACCAGCATGAAGCTGCGTACGACGCAGATCATGACTGCACCTTTCCGGTATGAAGTGGCAGCTTTGCCTGTTAAATACGGCCAGCAGCTTCCGCTGCCTTCAATTGATAACGAACCCATTTCGGCCATGCCCATTCAGCCCGGACATGCCTCAACCTATGCCGAACATACACCAGAGTCATTGCAAACGTCAGGTAATGACCTGGCCCCGGAATCTGAAAATCTTGAAAAGCTTATTTCCATTCATTACCTCGGAAGTCAGGCAGATAGAAAATTGCTGCTTACCAGCGGATCAGATACCCTTGTTATTACATCCTATGAAAAAAAGACATCAGCGGAAGCAAATAAAGGAAGCATTGCTGCACATCATGCTAATGCAACCAAAAAGACAGGCCCTGTTAAGAAGGAGTTGCTGATACAGACTGATGAGCTTACCAATTATGATGTTTATCGTATATCGAAGCAGTTAGAAACACTGGAGGGTGTTGACTTCTGGGGTTATCATGCCGACATGCAGACGCTGCTTATCTCCTATGAGTCAGATAAGATTTCAGATACGGGAGTGATATTTAAGCTCATCGGAAACATCAAAAAGGATAGTTGTCTGAAAGAGCTTACCAGTGAATCTTTTTTTGCTTTCATTGACAAAGCAGACAAACTGGTAAAATAACCGGGCCCGGCCCTTTTCAGGATTCAGTATAAACTCCTTACTTTAATGGTGTGCTTTACCTGCTTAAGCTCATTCACAACCTTTGAAGAGGATTGCCTGTCAATATCCAGCACTACATAGCCGATATCAGGGTTTGTTTTGAGGTACTGTCCGAGGATATTAACCTTCATGGAAGAGAGCAGTCCGTTAATTTCAGACAATACACCGGGAACATTTTTATGTATGTGAAGAAGCCTGTGTGCATCCTGCATCACCGGCAGGCTCAGTGCAGGAACGCTTAGTGAGCCAACGCTGCTGCCCGTTTCCAGGAAGCTGATCAGCTTGTTTGCCACATCAAGGCCGATGTTTTCCTGGGCTTCAACAGTTGATCCGCCAATATGCGGAGTAAGAATTACATTCGGAAGGTTCTGTAAACGGCTTAGGAATACATCGCCGGTTCCTGCGGGTTCAAGCGGGAATACATCCACAGCAGCTCCGCCGAGCTTTTTACTTTTGATGGCATTTTCAAGTGCAGCGATATCGATCACATCTCCCCTGCTCAGGTTGATCAGCACTGCATCATTTTTCATTTTATCCAGCCGGGAAGCATTGATCATATTTTTTGTTGCATCTGCGCCAGGAACATGCAGCGTTACGATATCTGCTTTCTTCAGGAGCTCATCCAGGTTTGCGGCTGAAGTTGCATTTCCCAGGCTCATCCTTGGTTCAATATCATAAAAAATCACATGAAGCCCCATGTTTTCTGCAAGTACTGATACCTGTGATCCGATATGACCATATCCAACAATACCCAGTGTTTTACCACGCAATTCAAAACATTGCCTGCTGTCTTTCAGCCACGCTCCTTTATGGGCCGCTTCATTTTTCTCAAATATTCTTCTCAGCAGCATGATACATTCTCCAATGACCAGCTCGGCTACTGAACGCGTATTTGAAAATGGTGAATTAAATACGGCAACACCGTTTCCTGTTGCGGTGCGCATGTCAACCTGGTTTGTACCAATGCAGAAACAGCCAAGGGCCAGTAATTTATCAGCTTTCTCAAGCACCCTTTGCGTTATCTGCGTCTTGGAACGGATTCCCAGGAGATGCACCCCTCCTATTTTTTTTTCGAGGGTAACCGGATCGGGCGATGCTTTTAAAACTTCAGGCTCATGGTAGCCGGCATCCTTAAATAATCTGACAGCTGCCGGGTGCACACCTTCCAGAAGCAGCACCTTTATTTTGGATTTAGGAAATGAAGTTACAGGCATAGAAATTCATCTGAAATTTGTAAAGATATTATTTAAAGACTTGATGCTGTTATGAAGCAGCATGCTATTATTCCAGGCTGATGTGTTCATCTCCCTTTTGATAAGGAATGTATTGAATAATGAGCTGAAACATTTCATCGGTAGTTCGCATGCTGCCATTGCGTTCAAAGATCTCCCTTGGCGGAAAGTATGGATTATTGGGATTATTTTTTGTGTTATCATAGATCCCTTCTGCATAGATGGTGCTGCCGGCAGGGATCTTAAGCATGACAGGAAGCTTGTAAAAATACTGCCACCTGAAATCCCATTTCGGAATACGGACAAGTGGTATCGTATCACCAGCCGGGTCGATTGCATACGCCAGGAAATTTGATCCAAGCAAATGCATGTGTGGCGTCAGCGTAAGCAGGGAAATATCCTGATTGACTTTAAGGGAAGAGTAGAATTTTTTTACGGAATCAGCAGGAATGATCAAAGGCGGAACAACAGACGATACGCCAAGCGTTCCCATTTGAAATTCCCTTACAGGACGTTGCGGTGGTTTGCTGCTGAAGTAGATATTAAAATACGACTGATCATATTGATCTGATGAAGAAGGTCCATAATGCAGGTCGTTCAAATAGATTGCTCCTTTGGCAGTAATCCTGTATCCACCGATTCCCGCGGGAAATACGGTGGTTTCAACACCGGGAAGGTAATTGCAAACAGAAGGGACCAGCCGAGGATAAGATCCGTCGTCATAAAGCAATCCAAGCATCTGGTGTATTTCCCGGCTTTCATTGATCTCCTGATCCGCTTTCCAGGCCCCTTCCATTACATTCTTTTTCTTCTTGGGGTCATCGTACTGCACAAAATGTGCATTCATGTGGTGCATCAGCTTCCTGTTACCGGGTACAAACTCAATGAGTCGTACAAAGGTGTCCTGTGGAAGCTCATAGGGAAATTTCATGACCATAAAATGATCCTGCTGATTTCCTTTTAAAAATATTTTTTCCGGCATCTTTAAAACCAGGTCCGGTTTGCCATGTGCCATGGTTTTACTGAAATCAGGCACCGGAGGAACGGCATTTGTATCACCAATGGGTGCATCATTTTCGGCCCACTTCCTGATCAGTTCCAGTTCGTCATCCGATAGGGATTTTTCACCTGAAAAATGCCGGTAATTCACATCTGCGGGCCATGGAGGCATATAACGGGACCCGGTAACAAATGCTATTGTTTTCGCTTTATTCCGAATATCCGACAGGCTGACCAGGTTAAAAGGACCCGCCTGGTTGTCGCGATGGCATGGCGTGCAATTCCTGTAAATGATGGGAGCTATATCAGAAAAAGTTACCTGTTTGCCCGAACGCATATGACATGACAGGGAAGCAATGAACAGGAAAGCCAACAGGTACGGCAGGAAACGGTTATTCATCTGACGCCTGTTTTCATATAGATAAAATGTTATACTTGGTCAGTGCAGGCATTACTGGCAGGTTTTCATGACAGCATTTCCCTGATGATGGCAGTCATTTTTACTTCGGCTTCCGATGCTACTTTCAATACTTCTTCATGAGTAATGGTTTCAACCACATCTCCTCCACCCATATCGGTAATAACGGAAATGGCAAAGCAGGGAAGGTTCATGTGGCGCGCAGTGATCACCTCGGGAATGGTGGACATGCCCACACAATCAGCGCCAATATTCCGGATATAGCGGTATTCGGCACGTGTTTCAAAACACGGGCCCGAGACGCCTGCATACACGCCTATATGGCACCTGAATTTCAGCCTGTCGGCAATAGACTTTGCCTTTGCAATAAGGGCCTTATCATAAGGCTCGCTCATATCAGGGAAACGAGGTCCCAGTTCATCCATGTTCCTGCCGATTAGCGGGTTGCCCGGAAACAGGTTGATATGATCATCGAGTATCATCAGGTCGCCGACTTTAAAAGCAGGATTTACACCTCCGCTGGCATTGGAAAGCAAAAGCCTGTTAACACCAAGCGCTTTCAGCACCCTTACAGGAAATGCCACATCCGCCATGCTGTATCCTTCATAAAAATGAAACCGGCCCTGCATTACAGCTACTTTTGATTTACCCAGGCTTCCAAGGACGAGCCTGCTTCCATGGCCTTTCACGGTTGAAACAGGAAACCCTGGAATATCTGCGTAATCCAGGACGTGCTCGGTTTTTATTTCTTTCACCAGTCCGCCCAGTCCTGAGCCGAGTATAATACCGGTATCAGGTTTAAATCCTGTCCTGCTTTCTATTAAAGATGCGGTTTGGCTGATTTTTTTCAACATAACTAATTATTTTTTGATCAAAAATTTCTTTTTCGCGGCCATAGATGAAATCCACAAATATTTCAATTGTATAAACAGGAACTCCATCAAATAATTTCCTGATGGGTTCATTTACGATCCGCATCCAGTCCTTTTCAGTGGTCACTATTATTTTTTTACCATCATCGAGCTGGCTGAATTTTTTCTTGATATGCTCCAGATCGTGTGAAGTATATAAATGGTGATCGCGGAAACGTAAATGTGAAAATGCAGCTGATCTTTTTTTCAGATAAGTTACAAATCCTCCTGACTTTGCCAGACCTGAAAATGCAAGCACCCTGCAATTCCCGAGATCATCCGTGGTGAGCTCAGGAAAGGTGCTTTCGGCCGGGATCAATCTGCCATACCTGATGGTGGTAAAAAACACGATCTGTTGTGGCTGGGGTTTTATTTCAAGAGCAATTCGCTTTGTCTCTTCTTCTGATACATCGGGTGGTGTTTTGGTAACCAGGATGATGTTGGCGCGTTTTTTATTTCTTTTGGCGTCGCGAAGCGAACCTACAGGAAGGAGATAATCCCGTGTAAAAAGGCTTTTGTAGTCGGTAAGCAGGATGGAAAGTCCCGGTTTGATTGCCCTGTGCTGGTATGCATCATCAAGCAACACCGTATTAACGTTTGGATAAGTAGCAAGCAGCCGCATCATTGCTTTAACCCGCTTTTCGCCAACAACAACTTTCACTTCAGGAAATTTCTTTTTATACTGTAATGGTTCATCACCCGTTCTGTCGACATGCATATTTGCTTTAACCACCTGAAATCCCTTTGATTTTCTGCCATAGCCGCGGCTCAGTGTGGCAAGTGAGAAAGCAGGCTGCAAAAGCCTGATCAGGTATTCGATGTGTGGGGTTTTTCCGGTTCCTCCCACCGAAAGATTTCCGACAGAAATGATGGGATATTCAAAACCGGTTATTGAAAAAACACCTGTATCATATAAAAAATTACGTATACGCAATGCTAATCCATACAGCCAGGCAAAAGGAAAAAGCATGTAACGAAATTTCATCAGCAACCGTCAGTTGTAATAATTGGCAAACCGGCACAAATATAAAAAAGACACACTAATTACCACATGCCTGAGTATTGTCGGTAGCTGTTCAGTTTAAGCTGTAGATACAGGTATTAATGCTTTCCCGCACCGGCCCGACTGCATCACCCAGGAAGGCCGTGACATTAAAGGATTCCAAAGCACCAGCTGCATTATCTGTTTATGATAAAATTATATCTGATAACGAGCGAGTAGATCTCTGGACGTTGGAGGCAGCGAGCTGATCCGCTACCGGGTTAGCACCAATTCCCTCTAAATTCAGCTTACAAAGGCACTCATCATATCCATTTGTTGCAAGCATTCCTTTTTATTACTTTTGGAAAAATCAAATAACCGAACAAATGAAGGCATATGTTTTTCCCGGGCAGGGATCGCAGTTTCCAGGAATGGGCAAAGATCTTTATGAATCCTCAGAACAGGCAAAAGTTCTATTTGAAAAAGCGAATGAAATTACCGGGTTCCGAATAACAGATGTCATGTTCAACGGCACGGCAGATGAGCTGAAGGAAACCAGGGTTACCCAGCCTGCCATATTCATTCATTCCGTAATCCTTGCAGCAACAATGGGCAGCGAGCTGAAACCGGATATGGTTGCTGGTCATAGCCTGGGTGAGTTTTCGGCGCTTGTTGCCAATGGCACACTTTCATTTGAAAATGCATTAAAGCTGGTGATTGAAAGGGCCAATGCCATGCAATATGCCTGTGAGCTGGCTCCCTCTACCATGGCGGCCATCCTGGGACTCGATGATAAGACTGTGGAAGAAGTTTGTGCTTCCATCCAGGAGGTTGTTGTTCCGGCAAACTACAACTGTCCGGGTCAGATCGTCATTTCAGGGTCAATGGAAGGCATCCGCATTGCATGCATCAAACTTACCGAAGCTGGCGCAAAAAGAGCCCTGCCTTTAAACGTGGGAGGTGCATTTCATTCTCCTTTGATGGAGCCGGCACGTGAAAGACTTGCAAAAGCCATTGCAGAAACTGCATTTAACAAGCCATCCTGTCCGGTGTATCAGAATGTAAATGCATTGCCCTGTTCCGATCCGGCACAGATAAAAGAAAACCTGGTAGCCCAGCTGACTGCTCCTGTGAGGTGGACCCAAAGCGTGGAACACATGATTGCTGACGGAGCTACCCTTTTTACAGAAGTAGGCCCGGGAAAAGTATTGCAGGGCCTTGTCAAGAAGATCAGTAAGGAGATGCAGGTAATGGGTATCTGATCGCCAGGGATGACGTATCAGTCAGCCTATATGAAAATTTAATTGTATTTTATCTGATCAGTGATATAACACCGCTTTTCTGTTTCTTTTCTCCCGAGAGATTAACAAAAGACAGGTTGTAAACGTAAAGTCCGCCGGGAGCCTCAACACCTGACCTGACATCTGAACCGTCCCACCCGATCCCCTGCATATTGCTGATAAAAATCAACTGCCCCCAGCGATTATATATCTCCAGGTGAAACATGCTTACAGGAGTTCCTGCCGGAAGAAATACATCATTGTGTCCGTCATTATTAGGCGTGAAAGCATTGGCAACGTAAATGGATTCAAGTGCATCAATAGTTACTATTTGTTCGGCTGTATCAATACAACCCTGGCCGCTTGTCGTAATGAGATAGACCAGATAGGAACCGGTATCCTGATAGGTATGGACAACATCACAAAGCGTTGATGACTGTCCGTCTCCGAAAAGATAATAACAGGAATCAGCATTCAATGACTGGTTTATAAAAGAGATTGAAGGATTAATAATGCTTGTTACCGGAGGAGATGCCGTGAACTGTGCCTGGGGGAGATCAAAAACCTGCACAGCACCGATGGAAATATAGGTAGAGAAGCATGTATCAGGCGTGGTAACAGTCAGCGAAACATCATAGGAGCCCGGCTGCATGAACGTGCATTGCGGATTCTGCAGGGAGCTGGTATCTCCGTTTCCAAAATCCCAGAAAAATGAGGAGCCTCCCTGCGCCTGGGTAGTATCAGTAAATGAGACAGTCAATGGTGGACATCCTGATGAGCCGGCTACAGTAAAACCAGGGCTGGGAACAGGATAAATGGTTACCAAAAGGGAATCATTGTCAGGAATACATCCATTTCCGGAGGTATTCAAATAAATCCATTGTGGCCCTGTATTCGGAAAAGATACCGGAACAGGTATATAGGCAATGGATGAAGAAGGAACAGCATTTCCAAAATCCCATGAAAAAACCCCGCCGCTTACCTGTGGACTGGCATTGGTAAACTGCAGGCTGTTGTTATTGATGCAGGCAGTGACCGGACCGGTTATGTCAGCAAGTTGAACGGGTCTGACAATAACGTTTACCGTATCTGTATTACTGCAGAATCCGGAAACCGCTGTCAGCACATACGTCATCGTATCTTCCACGGTAAGGCTGTTGACGATGGAAACAGCAGGATCAGACTGGGTTGAATTGTTAAGCCCGGTAACAGGGAACCAGCTGTAAGTTACTCCTGGAACCGCTGCCGTTCCAATCGTATCAGTTTCACCCGAACAGAAGCTCTTATCAGCACCGGCATCAGCCACCGGCATATCACCTGCAACCACTGCCATGACGGTCGTATCAGAAGAGCAGCCATTTTCAGTTACAAAAAGTGAAACCGTATCATTTGCAGCCGATGACCATGAAATTTGATATTGCTGAACACCAGTATTCACGGCATTTCCAGCCCCAAAATCCCAGTTAAACCCGGAGGATGCCTGCGCATTGCCGGAATAATTGACCGTAGCAGACTCATTGCCACACAGGGTATCATCCGAAATAGTAAAAGCCGAAGTGATATTCATCCGCACGATGATGCTTATGGTATCTTCCGCACTGCACCCGCCGGCATTGGTGGACAGGATCAGCTGCAGCGTGTCGTCGGCAGGCTGGTTGTTTACAAATAAAAAAAGCGGATCAGCCAGTGTTGAATCCGACAGGTTTATACCAGGCGTCCAGGAGTAGTTTTGTCCGGGAGAAGCAGGTTGTCCAAGCTGCACGCTCTGTCCTGAGCAGACGGCGGTATCGTTGCCGGTAAATGCTGACGGAGCCAGTGTAACGGTCACCGTATTGGTATCATCAGATGCGCATCCGTTCAGGTCAACAAGCAGCGCAATATCGTATACGCCTGAGGCAGTGAAAGAAATCTGGTAAGGTCCGGGGCCACTGCCGGAAATGACGTTTGCACTGCCGAAATCCCACGTATAATTATTTCCCGGATTCTGAATGCCGCTAAAGGTTACAGCAATGATCTCCCCTTCACAGGCGCCTGAGGGAACAGTGAAAGTGGAATCAGGCACAGCAATCACATCAACGATTTTCGTATAGGCAACAGATGAACATCCGGTTGTATTATCTGTAACGGTTAACTGAATATTTTTGATCCCGGGCGTGTTCCAGCTGATCACATAAGGACCGGAAGAGCCTGCTGTGCCTGATACCACGGTGCCTCCTCCGAAACTCCAGTTATAGGCATGGTTGGGATTGGACGGATAAGAATAATTTACAGTGTCATTCAATCCGAGGCAAAGGATGGTGTCTGATACCTGAAAGGCTGCATCAGGTTTAGGAAAGACAGTCACAGCATGTGAAGCAACACTTGCACATCCCAGCGGGCTGGTTGTTACCAGTGAAACAGCATAGGTGCCAGGAACGGTATAAATTTCATTCGGTGGATTTTGCTGGTTGCTGGTATTACCATTCCCAAAGTCCCATTGGTATCCGCTTGCACTGATGCTGTTATTGACAAAAATGGCCGTAACAGTATCACAGCCGGATCCGTTAATGATGGTGAAATCCGAATAAGGCGCCATTTTGAATATGCCTCCCCATTCCATGCGGATGGCAGGCGTGTCGATCCCTGCATTGAGGAAGTTCTCAATATTGAAATGCAGCGCATAGGTATTGCCTGCAGTAAGAACTATTGGTGTACAAATCTGCGAAAGCGGCCCGCAGGGAGTCACTGATCCGGAAGCCATGCCTGTCGGGCCTCCCCCTCCAGGTGTAGTGGCATAATTGCATGCAAGCGTTATTCCCGGACAACCGGCCGTAATATCATTCAGCGACCAGTCAAGCTCATACCCCGGATTAGGAGTTGCCATCCAGATCAGCGAATCGCTTGTGCCAGCTGTAAATTTATACCACAGGATGTTTTGTGGTCCAAACGGATAACAGGAAATTGCGCCAGTTGCATTATTAAACACAGGTCCCGGAGAGATAAAGGTATGCTTGTCACAAATGGGAATGGCCGAACTGCAATCAACGCCCACTCCCGGTGCAGGGATTGGCGGTGGAGTAACCGACGTCACACAGACATTAAAATCGCCATCTGCAAAAAGGGCAGTAACTGAAAACCAGACCTGGGTTCCTGCAGTAAATGACCATGAAACTGAAGCTGACCCTCCGGGTCCTGAAGCATTATTGCACACATAATAGGCACTATTGGTACAATTCCCCGAGGGTATGGTAACTGACAGGAACTGAGCAGGTGTAGCACCCGATGGCGTTGCTGTAATGATATTATCCGTACCTGTTGCAATATAAGTGAACCATACCTCATGGCCACCGGGTGGCAAAGGGTTAATGGTGATGGAATCGCAAGGATTATAAATACCATCGCCTGACGCATTGGTCAGCGTTCCGCTGATGCAGGTATCCCCGTCATCAGGAATAATTATCACCTGTGCAAAAGCACAATCATCATTCGCAGGAATCTGTGCCATCAGGCTTGTTCCCGGTAATGATGCCAATAAAAGGAGCTTTATTTTATTGATCAGGGTCACTTTTAATTTTTGATAAGGAAGCTATGCAGGCACGGTGAGATACAGGAAATTTTCCGGATGCGGCCCAATCTGTCAGCCGATCAAAAATCAGCATAGCATTCCGGGGCAAATACTACTTGCTCTGTTTAATCAAATAAATTTATCTTTGTTCAGCAAATTTACAACATTTATGGAAACTATTAAAACCTATATCGACAGCAACCAGGACCGTTTTTTAAAAGAACTCATCGACCTGCTGAAGATCCCATCAGTAAGTGCTGATTCCAAGTACAAGCAGGATGTGATCAGGGCTGCTGAATTTGTCAAGCAAAGTCTTATAAAGGCTGGAGCCGACAAGGTAGAGATCAACCCTACTAAGGGTCATCCCATCGTATATGGCGAAAAAATGATCGACCCTAAAAAGCCGACCGTCCTCGTATATGGCCATTATGACGTGCAGCCGGCCGATCCCCTTAATCTCTGGAGTTCGCCTCCATTTGAGCCTGTAATCAAAGATGGAAAGATCTTCGCCAGGGGGTCATGTGATGATAAAGGCCAGGTTTATATGCATATCAAGGCATTTGAGCTGATGATGAAAACCAATTCACTCCCCTGCAATGTGAAATTTATGATTGAAGGTGAAGAAGAAGTGGGCTCCAGCAATTTAGGGGAATATGTAAAAAACAATAAGGAGCAACTGAAGGCAGATATTATCCTTATATCCGACACTTCCATGATTGCCAATGACATTCCCTCCATCAATGTCGGTCTAAGGGGTTTGAGCTATGTGGAAATAGAGGTTACAGGCCCAAACCGTGACCTCCATTCAGGAGTTTATGGAGGAGCAGTACCGAATCCGATCCAGGTGCTTTGTGAAATGATTGCCGCTGTGAAAGACAAGGATAACCATATTACCATACCCGGCTTTTACGATGATGTAGTTGAACTTTCCAAAGCGGAGCGTGCTGAAATGGCAAAGGCGCCATTTGATGAAGAAGCTTATAAGAAGGACCTTGTGATCGGCGATGTACTCGGCGAGAAGGGATATACGAGTCCGGAACGTACCTCCATACGTCCGACTTTTGAGCTGAATGGCATCTGGGGCGGATATACGGGCGAAGGCGCAAAAACCGTCCTACCATCCAAAGCTTATGCAAAGATCTCCATGAGACTGGTACCCAACCAGCAATCTGACAAAATCACGGAACTTTTTTCTAAATATTTCACCAGTATTGCCCCCAAATCAGTAAAAGTAAAGGTAACTCCGCATCATGGCGGCGAACCGGTTGTAACACCTACCGATTCATTTGCCTATGAAGCGGCAAGCAGGGCCATGACTGAATCATTTGGCAAAAAACCGATTCCGACCCGCAGCGGAGGAAGCATTCCCATTGTTGCCCTGTTTGAAAAGGAGCTGGGCTTAAAATCGGTGCTTATGGGCTTCGGTCTTGATTCGGATGACATCCACTCTCCCAATGAACACTTCGGGGTTTTTAATTTCCTTAAAGGCATTGAAACCATCCCTTTATTCTTCAAATATTTTTCGGAATATAAAAAGTAAGACAAAGCAGCAAAAAGTCAGCACAGGTTCAAACGCCTGTGCTTTTTTTATGAAATATTTTTACCATTTGGTATAAAAAACCGGCCTTCTGAAAAACTCACCTTTTCGTGTCCGTTTTTCCGATTTATTGATATCATGAAGACTTTCTCGACCAGCGGTGATTTGCCCCACCTGGGCAGGGTGAGGATCATGGTAATGACGCCAGGTAACTGCAGCACCAATGCATGTAAATTTTTCCATTAAATTTGCGACCTTAACTACTTACCCGGCAACGGGGAGTTCAAATTCGAAAAGATGAAATTTCATCCGGTCAATGCCGGCTATTTTAAACTGGATGGCGGCGCCATGTTCGGTGTGGTGCCAAAGTCGATGTGGAACAGCCTGAACCCTGCTGATGACAACAACATGTGCAACTGGGCCATGCGATGCCTTTTGGTTGAAGAGGGAAACAGGCTTATTCTGATCGACAATGGCATGGGAAACAAGCAGGATGAAAAGTTCTTCTCTCATTATTACCTGAATGGAGATGATACACTTGAAAAGTCGATGAAAAAAGCAGGATTCTCTTTTGATGATGTTACAGACGTATTCCTCACGCATTTACACTTTGATCATTGCGGCGGAAGCATTCAGCATAATAATACCAGGACAGGGTTTGAAACAGCTTTCAAAAATGCAACCTACTGGAGCAATGAAGAACACTGGAAATGGGCAACACAACCAAACCAGCGGGAAAAGGCCAGCTTTTTAAAGGAAAACATCCTGCCGATCAGGGAAAGCGGCCAGCTTAAATTTATTGGTGAAGGACAGGAAATAATGCCGGGATTTAAAGTAATGTATGTAAGAGGTCATACCGATGCAATGATGATCCCCCATATTCAGGCAAAGGATAAAACCATTGTATATATGGCCGACCTGTTACCTTCCACGGGACATATCCCATTAGCTTTTGTAATGGCGTATGATACCAGGCCCCTTATAACATTCGATGAAAAAAAGAAATTTCTGGAGGATGCTGCTTTAAATGAATATATCCTTTTCCTCGAGCATGATTTATTTAATGAATGTTGCACCGTTCAGTCAACTGAAAAGGGGGTCAGGCTTAAAAATAAGTCCTCCCTGAAGGAATTTGGGTTTTAACTTTCGTTTAGGGTCAAAATCCGACCAACTGCTAATCTAAACACGCCGAATACTCATTCGTATTACCACCCGGGTGGCGGTCATTCTATTTTTGTTTCACTTTTAAAAAAACAAAGAAACAAGAGACTTACCCGTTATGAACAATTTCCCCTCCCGCTCCCTTAAATTACTGATTTTTTTATTTGCGACTACGGCGCTTCAACTGCATGCACAATGTCCAGGTGAAGCGATAAACATTGACAATGGATCATTTGAGGGTGTACCATCCAAAGGGATTGCACCTTCAGGCTGGGTTGCCTGTCAGAGCGGACAATCGCCCGACATTCAACCCGGAAATTTTGGTGTCAGCCTGCCGGCTTCAGATGGAAATACCTATGCAGGTTTATATTATATTGATACGATTAAACATCCAAACCTTGGATCCTGGCAGGAAGGACTTACCCAGCAGCTGGCTACCCCGTTAAAACCCGGATCTGTTTACCATTCTTCCGTTGATCTTTCCAATTCATCCACTACGGATTCAGGACTTGAGCCCGGTTGTGCAAGCCTTGAAATATGGGGAGGGTTTAGTGAATGTGATCATGCGGAACTGCTGTGGACCTCGGGTAACATTTCCAATTATGATGCCTGGCAGAATTACCAGATTTCATTTCTGCCGGCTGCGGCTTATACTTTTATCACCATTCAAATCAAAGGGCTTGGCTGTTCAGGCATGCCCTACATTCTTGTAGATCATTTTCAGCCGCTGGTTGAGGAGTATCATATACAGGTTGAAATTACAGCTGACAAAAATACTGTCTGTCCGGGTACTGCAGTTACGCTTACTGCAACAGCTTCAAACGCTGCAGGAACCTGCTCTTACACCTGGAATAACGGTTCCGGCGGATCATCAACAACTGTTAATCCGGTCATGACATCATCCTATGCGGTAACCGTTACCGATTCCACCGGGTGCATTTCGGAACCTGCTTCGTTCACTGTACATACACTTGCTCCTTTAAAGCTCAGCTACAAGATCAACCCGTTTTGTGAAGGTGATTCCACATGGCTCACGCTGTTTCCCAAAGGCGGCAATGGAAGCTATGAGATCGCATTAAACCAGTATAAAATTTACGGCGATTCAATCCTGATACTTCCGGTCAGGGACTCAGTTTACACCATCACATTGTCTGACAGTTGCAGCACCTTTACCGATACACTTGAGATTAAGTTCTTACCGGCACCTCAGGCGGATTTCACCTGGTCAAAAACCGGAAACGCCGAATACGCATTCAGTGATTTTTCCTCCATCAGTTCCGGTACCATCGTTGAGTGGAACTGGTTATTTGGTCATGGTGAATCCACGCAAATTCAAAACCCTGTGCAACTGTTCACTCCCGGGTATCATTACAGCATCAGCCTGCAGGTCATATCAGATCAAGGCTGTAAGAGCAATAAGGTTCAGAAAGATCTTATCGTACCGATGAATGTCTTTCCTGTAATAAAAGGCAATACAAATGATCCAACCGGCATTACTGACCCTGCAACCGATGCTAAATTTCTTTCCGGATATACGTTGTACGTCTTTACTGAAACCGGTAACCTGCTTAAACAGCTGGATGCAATAAATGGCAACCCGGTAGTGATTTTGCAGTCACTTTCATTACCATCCGGAACTTACGTTTATAAAACAACGAATCAGGAAAACCAGGTCACAGGCGGTAAAATCGTAATCATGAATTAACAGCATTTCAAATCTGAAATAAATTAAAGAGCCCGCTTACCGGCGGGCTTTTTAATTTATAAATAGTTGCAGGAGCCAGAAAATAATTGCTTCCCACCGTCTAATCAGCGGTGATTTTATTCAGGTGACCGCTGAGGTAAATTTGAATCAGCAAATAAATATTACCTCAAACCATGAAAAAATCATTTTCATTAGCGTCACTGGTAGCGATAGCGAACGTGGCAACTGCCATACTGATCATGCTGATCCTTTCAGCCGGAAGAATTGAAGCATCACACATTTCAGCAGGCAATATCACTTACCAGGCGCAGGGCGGCGGTCAATACCTGTTCAGGCTGACCCTGTACCGTGATTGCGCAGGTGTAACCATGCTTCCTTCTGAAATCATATATGCCTATTCAGCAGGCGGATGCGCTCCGGATGTTTCCATTACAGTGAATCTTATTCCGGCAACCGGACAGCAATTACCGGTATCATCCTGTGTACAGGGAGCCAATTGTTACGAAGAGTATGTATACGAAGGATCAGCTTTTCTGCCAGCATGCAGTGACTGGGAAATATTTTACACCACATGCTGCAGGAATCTACCGGATAATATTGACAACATCAACATTCCCTTCAATGATTTTTATATCTCTGTTACTTTGAACAATGTCTCTTTTCCACTTAACAGCTCACCTGAATTCAACTATGCTGCAATAGGCACATTTTGTGTAAACAACAATTTCTTTTTTGATCAGGGTGCAACTGATCCTGATGGCGATCAGCTGACATTCTCACTGATGGGAGCACTGGGATTTGACGGATTTGTCAAAACCGGACTCTTTTACAATATTCCATATACCGCTGCTGCTCCCCTGCCCTGCACCGGAGCGTTAACAATGAATGCGCAGACAGGCCTCCTGTCTTTTACTCCTTCGATGGCTGGTAAATTTGTTATCGTGATTGCAGTTGATGAATTTGATGCCGTTAGCGGAGCTTACAAGGGCACTACCATGCGTGACATGCAGGTAAACATTTCCGGAAATTGCAACAACATTATTCCCGGCATTGACCCTGCTGTTGTGACCAATGGAATCAGCGCCAATTGCGGCGATACAGTAATCAATATTTCACTGTCATCAAATATTCAGTGCGGAACCGTTGCAGCTGACGGAAGTGATTTCATCATAACAGAAAATATATCCGGGTCCAATATTTCCACTACAGCTGCATACGGCAACAATTGCATTATCGGACTTTCCAATGCAGTATCCATTCTGCTTACTGCACCGCTGCAGGGCGGAAACTACACCATACAGATCGTTAATGGAAATGATAATAACAACCTGCTCAGCGAATGCGGCATGCCGATGAATGCAAATAACACTGTTCAGCTGCATGTTTCCGGAACATTCAACCTGTCGGTGACCCATGCCGATCCAACCTGCAATTTAGGCGGAAGCATCACAGCTTCAGTTCCGAATCTTCCCGGTCCGTTCAGCTATTCCATTGATGGAGTTACGTATGGTCCTTCCAACACATTCACAGGCCTTGCAGCAGGCTCGTACACAGTGTATGCCCAATCCGGAGGCAACTGCACCGGTTCAGCCAACGTCACGCTCTCAAGTCCGTCAGCGGTATTACTTACCGTCAATAAAACCGACATAACCTGTTTCCAGCTTCAGAACGGAACAGCCACGGCCACCATCAACAATGGTTCGCCTCCATTCCAGGTTGCATGGAACACCATCCCTGTTCAGAACGGCACTGGTGTCTACAACCTCGGCGCAGGTACATATACGGCAACAGTTACTGACCAGCATGGCTGCACAGCCTCACAAACGGTTACCATCCTGCAGCCTGACTCTATTTCCGTAACAACAAGCCTTTCCGATACCATCTGCAAAGGCCAGTCAACTCAGTTAAATGCTGAGGCCAGCGGAGGAAGCGGACCATACAGCTACAGCTGGACTCCTGCTATGCAGGGCAGCAGCATATCAGTTACACCTTCGCAGACAACAACCTACCAGGTAAATGTCACCGACATGAACGGTTGCACTGCCATGCCTCGCACGGTCACTGTCTGGGTCAGGCCGGATATTTTATTACAGGCAAGCCCTGACACCGGTTTGTGCGAGGGATCTTCAGCAAGTCTGCATGTTACGGCCTCCGGTGGCAACAACGGACCATACTCCTACAACTGGGGCAATGGTCCGGGAAGCCAGGATTTCATGGATGTAACTCCGGGAAGTACTTCATCCTATACTGTAACCGTTAGTGACGGATGCACCATACAGCAGGTCAATCATACATTTACCGTGAGCGTTTATCCGGTTCCTGTTTCATCATTTTCTGCCGATACGACCATAGATTGCTACCCGCTGGCAGGAAGCTTTCATGATAAATCAACCATTGCAGCAGGATCACTGGTTCAATGGAACTGGAATTTCGGTGACGGATCAGTTTCCGGTAACCGGAACCCGCACCATACTTATTTTCAGCCCGGTTATTATGATGTTTCGCTGCAGGTAACCTCCGATAAAGGCTGTACTGCAGAAAAAAAGATCACCGGATACATCCAGGTAAAGAACAATTCAAAGCCGCAGGTGGATTTCCAGTTCAGTCCAAACATGACAAATATTTTAAATCCGGCCGTTAATTTTACCAACAACAGCCAGGGAAGCAATCAGTATCAGTGGTATTTTGGTGATGGCTCCGGATCATCCATACAGGCTTCACCATCTTATGTTTATCATGATACCGGCCATTTTGAAGTGCAGCTCATTGCAACCAATGCAGCAGGCTGTGCAGCATCTGCAGGTAAAATAGTCGAAATCCAACCTGTTGTATCATTTTATGTTCCTAATGCTTTCTCACCCAATGGCGATGGGTTAAATGACCGGTTTGAACCAAAAGGAGCATACATTGCAGAGGCTGATATGCTGATCTTTAACCGCTGGGGTCAAAAAGTTTTTGAATGTCATAACCTGACCAGGGGCTGGGACGGAACTTACCGGAGCCAGGATGCACCGGCGGGAGTCTATACTTACTTCATTCAAACCCATGGCAGCGACAGGAGTAAAAGTGTGCGTGAGGGCACCTTTGTATTAATAAGATGAAACTCAAAAAAAGACAACGTACAGGATAATTTCATACTGCGGAAATATCATTTCCAATTCAAGTAAGAAATATTAACTGATTTAATTTATTAAAAAAGGGAAACCCGCCGAACTACGTTGGGGCTATATTTTTGAAGCTCCTGAAGTGATATCCAGTCCTGCCCTTGCCCGCTTTGCCTCCCGGTAATATTTAAAAGGCACGATCAGCATCCCGAAACATTCAGCATGCTCTTTATTAAGATTTTTATGATGAACCTTGTGCGCTTTTCTTAGCCCTTTAAAATAAGGATGGTTAACGTTATACAACCATTTGAAACGCTGGTGTATGTATATTTCATGGACCAGGAAATAGCACAGGCCATAGATGGCAATGCCGATTCCGATATAAAACCTGAAATCAATACCGGCGATGTATCCATACATAATGCAAAGCCAGCTTGGGATTGCAAAAATCAGGAAAAAGGCATCATTCTTTTCAAAAAACCCTGCATCTTTCTGATGATGATCTTTATGAAGCACCCATAAAAAACCATGCATCACATATTTATGAACCGACCAGGCAAGAAATTCCGTTAAGAAAAAAGCGCCTATTACCAGTAATATGTTTATCACCATCTGCATCAGTTCTATTCTATATCTTCTTTATCTGTTATTTCCTACCTGCTTAATATGATAAATATCAGCAGCTGTAATACGTAGAGTACACCGGACATTCCATTGTATTTTCGGAAGCCTGTTTTAAGAAACAAAGATAAAAATATAAAAGAAATAATAAACCAGCATAAATAATTAAATAATGGGATCGAATTATTTTCCCATTGCCAGTAGTCCAGTTTGATGGCAACCGGTTCAATGAAATAATCGAGTGCAAGCATCAGGCAGGCTGCGATTGTTGCCTGCAGTAAAAAGTGCATCCGCCATTGATGTACCAGATTCCCCGTAATATAAACAAGCATCATCCAGTTGAGTCCGATTACCACAGGTACGTCCCACAGTTTCCATCCCAGTGTTTTTCCGTAATGATAATTGCCAAACAGGTATCCTGTATTTACACCGGTCACTTCTGAAAAGTAACCGGCGATGACCAGCAGTAGCAGACAGGCTACTTCGCCTTTCATCCAGGTCTTGTGATTCAGCAAAAGCAAAAAGGCTGATAAAACCAGCGTCAATGGCGTATTGCGGACAAAAAATCCCGGCTGATCGCCCGAAATTCCAATAATTCCCACCAGGTAAAAGACAGCAACAACTATGATGGAAATGGTCAGTTTTTTATCCACAGGAACGTAAAGGGTTTCAATCTTTTTTTTCCAAAAAGTGATTCACTTTGGTTTTTTCTTCCTCCGTTAAAACAGGTGAACCGGAAAGGTAAAGTGCGATCTTCTTCTGCAAACCAGGCTGGGCCTGAGTTTCCAGATGGCTGATCAGGAACTTCTTATCGGCTTCAATGGATTTATCATAATGCAATGCCTTCGGACAGTTTGTCTGAATGGTAAAACGCAGAAAGCGTAGCTCGGAATTCAATGAATCGGTTTGAATAGCCTGTTCGAGCAGCCTTTTTCCCTGATTGAAATATTTTACTTTTTGTTTGGGTTCCTTTGCATGATTCGCCATGTTAGCCGATATGGCCCCATAATATCCTGTCATCAGGTTATCTTTATGCTCTTTAGCCGACAGCCTGTTGTAAAGCTTTCCGCATACTTCCTTATCCTTTGCCGATGCAGCATACATCTTCCTGACTTCATCCATGGTAATGCCTTGTGCCATCACCAACACGGCTGGAAATAAAAGAAAAATGAAATGAATGATTTTTTTCATGTACTGGAAACGACCGGGCAGGAATAAAATTTCCGCATTACAAAGATGATAAATTAATCCTGATCATATCCTTCTGTCGATAAACCTGACAGGCTTTCTTCCGGCTTCCGGATGAACGGCCTGCTTTAATGATGCTGCATCTTCAAAACTGATGGTAGGTGTTACCCGTAATTTAGCCCGGAAGTGATCCCTGATCTCCTTCTCAAGCGCTTTACCTGCATGTGCTGAGGAAACCCTGAGCAGGATTTCATCTGTCCCCAGGTGGTTGGTAAAAACCTCAACAAGGTAATTGGTAATACCGGCGGAATTATCCAGTATATCGTATAATGCAGGAGGATACAAAGTTGTTCCTTTGTATTTGATCATTTGTTTTTTACGGCCGATAATCGGACCCAGTCTCGTGGTGGTTCTTCCACATTCGCAGGGTTCCGTATAGTGAATACAAATATCACCGGTTCTAAACCGCAGCAATGGCATTCCCTCAACCCCCAGGGTAGTAATGGTCAGTTCACCGGCTTCACCGGGCTTTACAGGCCTGTTATGATCGTCCAGAAACTCCATGATGATCATTTCGGGATGGTGATGGCCACCCTTACCCATTTCACATTCGGTGAATGCAGTAGCCATTTCAGTGGATGCATAGGTGGAAAACAGTCCGATGCTCCACTTATCCTGAATTCTTTTCCCAAGCGTATTCAGTGAGAAATCAGCATTGCGCAATGGTTCACCAATGCAGATTGCTTTTTTGACACTGCATGATGCGATGTCAATCTGGTGACTTTCAGCATAATCAGCCAACTGGGTGAGAAATGACGGAACAGTAATTAATACCGTAGGCTTAAACCTGTTGATGCTGTCCCATTGCATTTCAGGTATGCCGGGTCCGGTACGGATAATGCCTGCACCCAGTTTCCTGGCTCCAAGGAAATAGGCCATTCCCGCCATAAAACGCCTGTCAAGCGTGGTCATTAGCTGGTAAATATCCCTGTTGCTCCCTCCTGCAGTTGTAAATGACAGAAATTCGTTATACGCCAGCCGCACCAGGTCATTTTCAGTCAGCACAAATGTTACAGGATCTCCCAGCGTGCCGGAGGTAGTAACATAATCAACAATTTTCAGCGGGTCAACACAGATAAAATCCGTGTTGTGCAATTGCAAGTCTTCCTTTTCGGTAAATGGAAGCGCTGCAAGGTCATCCAGTGTCTTGATCTTAGCCGGATCAATCCGGTTGGTATCAAAAACCCTGCGGTAAAAAGCAGATTTTTCTGCAACATGTTGCAGGGTACTTTTCAGCCCGGTCTCCTGGAATTTTTTAATATCGGCCTGCGATTGTTTTTCAATTTCAGGAATCGACATGATTATGGTTCATATGACTGAGCAATCAAAAAGGAACTACCTGAGTTCGTGTTTGGCGATCACACTGTTGTAATGCTCCGCAGTTTTTCTTAACTTGTTTTTATAATTGGCTTTGGTTACGATGGCAATAGTTTCCATCACCACGAAACCGGTAAACAGTCCAATCCCTGGCCAAAGCAGGCTGGAATAAGGGTGGGTCATGTAATAATCGCCCGTGTAGTCATCATATTCTTCAACAGGTATTGCTGAAATAATGGTCAGCACGACACCCGAAACAGCGCATGGAATTCCAATGGCCCCGGTAATGATGGAGGTGGTATGCAGATTTTTTGCCTTGGCGAATTCGGTGATCAGTGTCTGGTCATTGTAGCTTTTGTATAAGGCAGCAAACCTGGAATCATTCATTCGTCTTCCTTTGTAATAATAACCATACGATTCGATCACAATGGGCGAAAATTCAGGTTCTGCTGCTTTTTGTTCTTGCTTGGCCTGTCCATCATTCTTGTAATCAATATTTGGTTCGGTTGATTTCGGCGCTGGCACCGGAACGGGAGCTGCCATAACTTCCTGCGTTCCGTTGGCATATACCAGCTTGTTAATTTCAGACTTACTGGTTACAAAGGTTGGTCCGTTGAGGTTGTTTTGTTTTTTGTACCGGACCACATCATCGGATATTTCAGTGATTTTTGCACGAATGGTATCGCCATTGTGCTTGATAATGAGGTCTTGTGCATCTGCTGATTCACATAAAACAGCAATAAAAAGGAGTGCAAATAATTTTTTCATGGGTATAGGGCGGTTAAGTTTCTTTTGAGGCAAAAATAGAAATTTTTATACACTGCATCCACCATTTGCATCTGACGGCAATGCAGCAGCTTTACTCCCCTGCTTTTCAGGGGAATAAATTGCTACAAAATAAAAACAATGCTTATTGTATGCCTACCAGCTCTACGTCAAATACCAGGTCGGATTTGGCAGGAATAATCGGCGGATAACCGTTATCACCATAACCCAGCGCATAAGGAACAAGCAGCCTGGCCTGTGTGCCAACATTCAGCGCAGCGATTCCCAATTCCCAGCCCTTAATCACGCGACCTTGTCCAAGCGGGAATGAAATCGGCTCACCACGCTCAACGGATGAATCGAATTTGGTTCCGTTTGCAAGATACCCTGTATAATGCACTGACACAGTTTTTCCGTTTTCAGGCTTGGGACCGGTTCCATTTTTTACAATGATCATTTTCAGACCATCCTGTAGTGCAATGGTATCTTTTCCTGTCACATCATAAGGCTTGACTGCAATTTTTGCCTTCACTTCCATCAGCTCCACTTCAAAAATAAGAGTTGAATTGGCGGGAATCTTACCGGCAGCCTGCGCACCATAACCAAGGTCGGGCGGAATGGTAAGCATGGCTTTATCACCAACATGCAAAA
>Ga0157380_10000012_pt1 | contig 131332 bp, 93 predicted proteins | sample S35metaG_FD_119757 | JGI IMG/M metagenome (GOLD analysis project Ga0157380, IMG submission 119757) | Switchgrass rhizosphere microbial communities from Kellogg Biological Station, Michigan, USA - S3-5 metaG | ecosystem: Host-associated > Plants > Roots > Rhizosphere > Soil | place: USA...
CATTGCCGGTACCTGCGGATGACCATGCTAGTCCGGGGATGATGTTACCTGCAAGCGAACCGCCGGTGCATTGCGGAAATGCGTTTTTCAGCGATGCAATAAGAATAACCGGCAGCAGCATTAAGAGTAATTTTTTATTCATCGGCTGGTTATTTCGTTATTACTTTTCCGGTTCGTACTGGACTGAACCTGCACCGGGCTGAAGCGGATCTTTGCAGCTTTCCTGCACCTGGTGTATTTTTCCGGTGGGCTTGATCACGAAATCCGCATTCATCGCTTTCAGCAAATTCATGATGGCCGTATTATCAGGATGTATATTTTCATCGGCGTTAAGCAACAGGCATTTAAGCTGGCTGCAAAACCCTTCATATTTTATTCCACCAAGGGAGAGCAGACTGACCACAGCCTGATCCAGGTTTTTATCCGCGCTGAGATGCGGAAGCTGAATGATCACTTCGCGGTAAACGGGCGGATGCGTTTGTGCTGTGGAAACCGAACAATAAAAAAGACAAATGCATCCAAAATAAAAAGTGGTAATTTTTTTGAAACAAAGAATCATTGCAATGAAACAGGGTTTGTAAGCCAAGTAAAGTTAGGCAAATAAACCAGTTATGCAAATATCCGCGAAAATAAATCTGTTGAAACTTATCAACAATCCGGGCTTATTTTTTAAGCAGGATGTTCAGCTCTTCGAGTTGTTGTTGCGACACTGCAGAAGGAGAATCAATCATGATATCGCGACCTGCATTGTTTTTCGGAAATGCAATAAAATCCCTGATGCTTTCAGCTCCTCCAAATAATGAGCAGAGACGGTCGAAGCCAAAAGCGATTCCGCCATGCGGTGGTGCGCCAAATTCAAAAGCATTCATCAGGAAGCCAAACTGGTCCTGTGCTTCCGTATCGCTGAAGCCAAGGATTCTGAACATTTTCTGCTGGATGCTTTTATCATGGATACGGATGGATCCGCCCCCGACTTCCACGCCATTGATCACCATGTCATAGGCATTGGCATGCACTGATCCCGGATCGGTTTCAAGCAAATGCATCTCATCGGGTTTTGGAGCAGTAAAAGGATGATGCATGGCAAACCAGCGCGAAGATTCCGCATTCCATTCCACCAAAGGAAAATCAATCACCCACAGCGGAGCAAAAATTTCTTTGTTGCGAAGTCCCATCCTCCCGCCCATTTCAAGCCTGAGCTCGGACAGCGCTTTCCTGGTTTTATTTTTTTCACCTGCCAGGATGAGCATCAGGTCGCCGGGGTTGCTGTTGAAAGCAATGGTCCATTTTTTCAGCTCCTGCTCATCATAAAATTTATCTACTGAAGATTTAACCGTACCGTCATCCTGGTACCGTGCATATACAAGACCGGTTGCTCCAACCTGAGGTCGTTTCACAAATTCAGTCAGCTCATCTAACTGTTTACGCGTATACGAAGCTGCGCCGGTGACATTGATGCCAACAACCGTTTCGGCATCATCAAAAACCCTGAAATTTTTTCCTTTGACAAGTTCACTGATGTACACAAATTTCATTTCAAACCGGATGTCGGGTTTGTCATTTCCATATTGATTCATGGCATCTTCGTATGTCATCCGGGGAAGCGCAGGAATGTCTACCTGCTTTACCGACTGAAACAAATGTCTTACCATGCCTTCAAACATCTCCAGGATATCTTCCTGCTCCACAAAGCTCATTTCACAGTCGATCTGTGTGAATTCCGGCTGCCTGTCGGCACGCAGATCCTCATCCCTGAAACATTTTACGATCTGGAAATAGCGGTCGATGCCGGCAACCATGAGGAGCTGCTTGAACGTTTGCGGCGACTGCGGCAAGGCATAAAACTCTCCTGCATTCATCCGTGAAGGCACGATAAAATCCCTGGCGCCTTCGGGTGTCGACTTAATCAAAACCGGTGTCTCCACCTCCATAAACATGCGGCTGTCAAGATACTTTCTGGTCTCCTGCGCCATCTTATGCCGGAGCTCCATATTGGCGCGCACCGAAGTCCTTCTCAAATCCAGGTACCTGTATTTCATACGCAGATCATCCCCGCCATCGGTATGTTCTTCAATGGTGAAAGGCGGATTTTTTGCACTGTTGAGCAGGTGGATCTGCGAAACCGTCACTTCGATTTCACCGGTGGGCATTTTCAGGTTCTTGTTGCTTCGTTCAGTAACAATGCCCGTTATCTTGAGCACATATTCGCGCCCGAGCTGCCTTGCATTTTCGCAGAGTATGGCATCGGTTTCCATATTAAAAACGAGCTGGGTGATGCCATAACGGTCACGAAGGTCGATAAAAGTCATGCCGCCAAGGTCGCGCGACCGCTGCACCCAGCCACAGAGCGTTACCTGTTGGCCGATTTGCTTTGTGTTTAATTCACCGCAAGTATGTGTCCTGAGCATGCCTCAAAATTTTGAGCCACGAAAGTACAAAATTTGAAATACGATTGATCCATCACAACTGAATATCAAAGAAGATTAATCCGGTGATTGTATGCTCATTTGAAACTTTATTCCGGACTGCGTGAGGTAAAATGTCACCCCCTTCGGGGTTTTTTTCATTACGATTCCTTTTGCTATAATAATGTCATCCCTTCGGGATTGTATCTTTCAGCACGCTGAGGTGATTCCAGTTAATTCACGGAGGTTTTCCTGAAGTTGACTAAGGATCTAATTAGTTCACTAAAAATGCAGGCACAGTTTACAACCCTGAGATCATTTTCGCCTGCTATGAAATACTGGCGCAACAAGGCTAAACCTGGTGGAGCGCCCCGCCTGAGGCGGGGACAGCGAACAACAGGACAGGTGCAAAAGAAGCGGTGTACAGCCTGTTTTCAAATAATTAAACAAGGAATTATTGCAGGTTAGAATTTATATCCGATCCCTATTGACAATACTTCCTTGAACTGCGTCCTGGGGCCTGTACCTGTCTGGATCTTCTGACCGTCGGCATCTTTGCCATAGATGGGAACGGGCGTGTTGTGGTCGTATATGAGCGTTGTGCCAATGCTGGCATTCAGGAATTTATTCACTGTCATGGTCAGCAGCACGGTCCAGTTGACATCAATGTTTTTCCTGTTCGATACTACCTTATCAGTATAGTTTTCAAAAAGACCAAGCTTTGTATCCAGGAGTACGTTATGCACAATCTCTTTTTTGAAAGTTATGGCGATGGCTGCACCGAATTCAGCCCTGATGTTTTCCCCTTCTTTTATCCTGGCACCTGTGATCAGGTCATACTCGGCCGGTTCCACACCAAATGAACCCTGGTCGGCCAGCTGCTGGTCATTCACAAAAGTGATCTTGCCGGTTGCCGGAGAAAAGTAAAAAGAAAAATAATTGGTAGGCCGCCAGTCGAGACCCACGGAAAGGATGAGGACAGCAGGGGCAAAAAAGTTTGACAAAAGCACATTGGAATCATTGTCGAGGTAATCATATCCCTTTGAAAACTGCGTATGAAAATTCAGCAGCGCCGAATAATACAGTTTTCCGGAGGCCAGCCGTCCATACTTGGAATTCAGATCGATCCGGTCATCAATTTTCTTCACCTGGTCGCCTTCCTGTTTTGACAACCCGTATCCGAGGTCGAGGTAATTCTCCCAGGTTTTTTTCCTGGTGATATAATCCAGCGACAAATGCACAAATCCGGCTCCTGAAATCAGGTCATCCCCGCCTTCGGCCCAGTTATCTACGGCTACCTGGTTAAAATTGAGGTTGATGATTCCGCCCGTGCGCCAGGCTGTATCCAGTTCGGCTTGCGCTGAGTCCTGGGCGGTAGCTACAGGGTTTTGTGCCATGGCGCCATAAAATACAAATAATAAAATAGCTGAGAGTAACAATCTTATTTTCATCATTTCAGTTTTTTTTTGGTTAATACTAAACACCACAGGCCATTTGCCTGGTTCAGATTTTTTATGAATTCCTGCTATTTATTTTTAATGGCATCCCTGATTTCGATGAGCAGCTTCTCTTCAGTAGTTGGAGCCGGAGGAGCAGCAACCGCTTCTTCCTTTTTCCTTATGTTGTTGACCGTTCGGATGATGAGGAAAAGCACAAATGCAATCACCAGGAAGTCCAGCACGCTCTGGATAAACATGCCGTATTTGATAGCGGCATCTCCTACCTGTACCTGCAGGGAAGCAAAATTCTTCCCGTTCATCAGGATGCCAATGATCGGCATCAGGATATTGTCAACCAGGGCAGAAACAATTTTTCCGAAAGCTCCTGCGATAATGACGCCCACAGCGAGGTCAATGACGTTGCCACGCATGGCAAACGCTTTGAATTCCTTTACAAATGACATAGTGATTGAGATTTAGAGGTGAATAATCGGTTAACTGTTATGTAAAGAAACTAAAGTTTTGGAATAAATAATAGCGGGGTAGGGATTTTAGAAGAGCATATAAAATTCCATTCCTTACCAAAAATTAATTTTTGCTTTTTGCCTATCGTCTCCAAAAAATCAATAAATTTGCTTTTCAGACGATTCCCGAGACTTGTTTTCCCGCATGACCAAACGGATCCTATCCCTCCTCTTACTTTTCGCTGCGCCCCTCATGCTGTCATACGGACAGCAGTTTGACCAGCTTCATGCCCTTGTAAAGGAAAGGGATGCCTTAAAGGCTTCTTATGATAAGATAAGCGCCGATGTAAAAGCATCCAAAAACAAAAAACCTTCAGCCGAACAACAGGCTGCACTGGACAAGCTTATGCTGAAAGACGCCGAGATCATTCAGGAAATAAGCAGGACTGAAAATGCGGTGAATTTTGCACTTAGTGAGGCCGGCAAAGGCAAGGATACGGGTAAAGGCAAAAAGGAAACCGTCAGGACCATTTACAAAGGAGATAAATCGCAGGAGCTGATCATCGACAGCTTATCGGGCGTGATCTCCCTGCTGGAAGTGCAGAAAGATTCCGTACTGATTTCGAGCCGTTCGACTGATACCTATGTGCAGTCGCTACAGAACGAGCTGAGGAGTGTTGCCACTGAAAAGGCGCAGATCCAGAAAGACCTGGATTCGGCAAAAACCGACAAATTTATCCTGGCACGCAGGAACTGGATCCTGCTGTTCTTTAACCTGGGTGTTGCCATCCTGCTCACCATTGCGCTTATTTACACCATTGCCTCTCTCCGCCGGAAGAAAAGGGCATCCGCACAGGAACAGGAACAGGTATTTCACAAGCCCCGGCCCATTACCGGATTTAACCAGGCCGTTCACAAGGTTGCTTTTGACGCTTTTGACAGCAGGCTGGAGAAAATTGAAATGCTGGGCCGACTGAAAGAAAAAGGGCTTATCACTGAAGATGAGTTCCTCATGCAGAAACAGCAGCTTTTAAACAGCAAGAACAAGGACTAGCGCCGGTTTACCCCTTTATTGTTATTAAATTAGTATTTTTAGCCTGCTAATCACAAGCTGTTCCATAATATGATCAAAGCTACCGTCAACGGCGGAAAAGAATACCACATCGAAAAGCAGGCTAAAGGATTTACCCTCCACGGCAAAGCCGTGGACTGGGATGTACTTAAAATCGACAGCCGGCGTTTTCATATCCTCCGGAACCAAAAATCATATACCGTAGATGTTATTTCGGCCGACCGCGAAACCAAGTCCTTCGTGCTGAAAGTGAATAACAAGGTATGCACGATACAGCTTCGTGACCGTTTTGACGACCTGCTGCATGAGCTTGGCATGGATATTAACCAGTCGGGCAAGGTAGATGACATTAAAGCACCCATGCCGGGGCTGGTGGTGGACGTCAGGGTGGAGAAAGGACAGCTCATTAAAAAAGGCGATCCCGTGGTGGTCCTGGAAGCCATGAAAATGGAAAACATCCTGAAAGCGGCAGCAGATGCCACGGTGAAATCCATTTCGGTGAAGAAAGGATCGAAAGTTGAAAAAAACGAAGTGCTGGTAATACTACAATAATAAAACAAAGATGACATGGAAGAAAAAAGATCCAATCGCAGGAAATTTATCAGACAAAGTGCGTTGCTGACTGTTGCCGGATTAAGCCTGAATACCATCGGCAATTCGGTACTTGGAAAAGAATTTAAACCGGAAACTGAGGGGGAGGGTGATTTTTACAAGCTGCCTCCATTGCCTTATGCCTATGATGCACTGGAGCCTCACATCGACAAGCTGACGATGCAGATCCACCACGACAAGCACCATGCAACCTACGTTACCCGTCTCAATGAAGCATTCAAAGGGGCGCTGGGCCTGACCAATGAGCCACCGCTCGACATGCTGTTTCAGAGCCTCTCTTCCATTACCGATGAGAATCCTGACCCCAATAAGCCTTCGGTTTTCCAGGTATCACTCCGGAATAACGGTGGCGGACACTACAACCACAGCATGTTCTGGAAGCTGATGAAGCCCAAAGGCGGCGGCCCTCCCACGGGACCGATTGCCGATGCCATCAAAGCGACATTCGACTCATTCGAAAATTTCAAAGGCAAAATGAATGCTGCTGCAGTTTCACGATTCGGTTCGGGATGGGCCTGGCTGGTGGTGAATGGTGCCGGCAAGCTTGAAATAGGCTCTACGCCTAACCAGGATAACCCGCTGATGGATCTTGCAGAATTCAAAGGACGCCCTGTTATCGGACTTGACGTCTGGGAGCATGCCTACTACCTCAAATACCAGAACAAAAGAGCCGATTACCTCAATGCCTGGTGGAACGTGGTGAACTGGGATGAAGTGAACAGGTTGTTTGCTGCGAAATAAAGCACCTGCTGAAGTTTTACAGGGCAAACAAGTTCCGAAAAACTGACAACAAGGACCGTCCACTTTATATTACAGGGAACCAATTTTCAAATTATTCCGTAAAGACTGTATCTTTGACCTATGCGGATATTTGCACTCATACTTGCCTTATATACCATTGCACTCACCATTGTGCCGTGTAACGATGTGCATGAAGGTCAGCACAACACGCCGATGTCGATTGAAGCGGCGCAGGAGCATCATGAGGAAGACAGAGATATGTGCAGTCCTTTTTGTTTGTGCAACTGCTGCCAGGGATTTGTTATAGTTACAGCCATCAGGCACCTGGAATCGGCATCATTCAGTTCAGGTGTAGATTTTACCCTTATCAACGAACTTGTCCATTCCTCCTTTTCTGCCAGTCACTGGCAACCTCCCAAAATCAGCTGATTATTTTTTGAAGCATTCCGCTACAGCGGGATGAATTTGCATGCACGCCTGCGTTGTATGCAATGGTTTGTACGTTTCTTCAAAAATAATTTTAGCCTGTTTAAAAAATGATCAATAAAATAATTCTGTTTTCCATCAGGAATAAATTTGCAGTTGGTCTTCTCACCATTGCGCTGATCCTGTTCGGAAGCTATTCCCTGATGCAGCTTCCCATTGATGCTGTGCCTGACATCACCAACAACCAGGTGCAGGTATTCACATTATCACCTTCGCTTGCAGCGCAGGAGGTAGAGCAGTTTGTTACTGCACCCATTGAGAAAAGGCTGGCTTCGCTGCCCGATCTGGTGGAAGTGCGAAGCATTTCACGTTTCGGGTTGTCGGTTATAACTGTCGTCTTTGATGATAAGGTGGACGTTTATTTTGCACGTACGCTCATTGACCAGCGGTTAAAGGAAGCGGAAGATGATATTCCTCACGGCATGGGTAAACCCTTTATGGGACCCGTCAGCACCGGGTTGGGAGAAGTTTACCAGTACGTGCTTCACGTAAACCCGGGATATGAAAAAAAATATACTGACATGCAGCTCCGCGAAATGCAGGACTGGATTGTTGCAAGGCAGCTGACAGGAATTCCCGGCGTTGCCGAAGTAAACAGTTTCGGTGGTCACTTAAAGCAATATGAAGTGGCTGTGGATCCGATGAAGCTGAAAAGCATGAATGTTACTGTAAAGGAGTTATTTGAAGCGCTGGAAAATAATAATGAAAATACCGGCGGAGCCTATATTGAAAAAAGTTCCACGGCTTATTACATCCGTGGCATTGGCATGGTAAAATCATTTGAAGATATCGGCAGTATTGTCATAAAAAATAATGCTCCCGGTGTTCCTGTCCTTGTTCGTGATATTGCAGCGCTTCAATACGGTTCTGCCATCAGGTATGGCGCCATGACCCGAAACGGGAATGGCGAAGTGTCGGGTGGAATAGTGATGATGCTGAAAGATTACAACAGCGCCCGGGTGGTACATGCCATCAAGGAAAAAATTCCTGTCATACAAAAATCACTTCCTGAGGGCGTTACCATTGAGCCATTCCTCGACAGAAGCGCACTGGTAAAAAGATCCATCGGCACGGTGGAAACAAATTTGATTGAAGGTGCGCTGATAGTCATCTTCATCCTGGTCATTTTTCTGGGCAACCTTCGTGCTGGCTTGATCGTTGCTTCCGTAATACCGCTTTCCATGCTTTTTGCCGTCATCATGATGAACCTCTTCGGTGTGACGGGCAACCTGATGTCGTTGGGGGCTATTGATTTCGGACTGATTGTAGACGGCGCAGTAATTATTGTGGAAGCCGTGCTTGCCAAAGTCCAGCACAGCCGTTACCATGAAAAAGGGAAACTGGTTTTAAGCCAGGAACAAATGAACCAGGAGGTTACACAGAGTGCTGTGCAAATGATGAACTCGGCCACCTTCGGGCAGATCATCATCCTTATTGTTTACATTCCCATTCTGACGCTTATTGGCATAGAAGGAAAAATGTTCAGGCCGATGGCCATGACAGTTTCATTTGCCATCATCGGTGCATTACTGCTTTCTCTTACATATATCCCTGTGATGAGCACCTTGTTCCTTCCAAAGAAAACGCAAAGCAAAAAAAATATCAGCGACCGTATGATGGAAAAATTTCATCAGTGGTATCATCCTGTTATTAATTTTGCAATCAGACGCAAAGCAATGGTCATTGCAGCTGCTGTTATTTTATTTACCGGTTCCGTTTTTCTTTTTTCAAAGATGGGCGCCGAATTCCTTCCCACGCTGGAGGAAGGTGATTTTGCATTCCATTCCATGCTGCCCGAAGGAAGCACCGTTGACATGAGCGTTAAAAACAATGCAATGGTTGAAAAGCTGCTTTTGCAGTTTCCTGAAGTGAAGCAGGTTGTTTGTAAAACAGGAACAACGGAAGTACCAACGGATCCCATGGCGCCTTTTGATACGGATGTGATAATCGTACTGAAAGAAAAGAAAAGCTGGACGACAACCAAAGATTACCAGCAATTAATGGACACCATGCTCCAGACGCTTATTGCAAATATTCCGGGCGTTGCCTTCGAAGCCACTCAGCCCATTGAAATGCGCTTTAATGAACTGATGACAGGCGTACGACAGGATGTGGCCGTGAAGATCTTCGGCGAAAATACCGATACGCTTGCCTGGTATGCAAAAAAGACTGCTGAAGTAATTGGCAGTGTGGAAGGCGCACAGGAAGCAAAAGTGGAAAGAACTTCCGGCATGCCGCAGGTATCCATCGAATACGACCGCAGCCGCATTGCTCAGTACGGTTTGAATATTAGCGAGCTGAACCGGCTTGTCAGAACGGCATTTGCAGGAGAAACTGCCGGAGCTGTATACGAAAACGAAAGGAAATTCGACCTGGTGGTCCGCCTGCAAAAAGAAAACAGGCAGGATCTGGATGATGTAAAAAACCTGTTTATCCCGCTTCCGTCAGGCGACCAGGTTCCGCTTGAACAGGTTGCCAATATCGGATATGTGATCGGCGTGAACCAGATCAGCAGGGAAGATGCGAAACGGAGAATTGTTATCGGGTTTAATGTAGCAGGAAGGGATGTGAAAAGTGTGGTAACCGACCTCAAACAAAAGCTCGATAATTTAAAGCTGCCTTCAGGATATTATTTTACTTATGGCGGGTCGTTTCAGAATCTTGAAAAAGCAACTGAACGACTTTTAATCGCCGTGCCTGTTGCCCTGCTGCTGATTTTTATTCTCCTCTTTTTCACATTCAGGTCGCTCACTGAAGCCTTGCTCATCTACACGGCCATACCCATGAGCGCCATCGGCGGTGTGCTTGCACTTTGGCTGCGTGATATGCCTTTCAGCATTTCGGCCGGGGTCGGATTCATTGCATTGTTCGGCGTGGCAGTGCTGAACGGAATTGTGATGATCTCCACTTTCAACCAGCTGGAAAAAGAAGGCGTTGCTGATATTATTGAAAGAGTGAAACGGGGCGCGCAATTGCGGTTACGGCCCGTCCTGATGACAGCCTGCGTTGCATCACTTGGATTTTTACCCATGGCCATATCAGGAAGTGCGGGAGCTGAAGTGCAGCGCCCGCTTGCCACCGTGGTGATCGGGGGATTAATAACTGCAACGGCATTAACGCTTGTTGTACTGCCTGCGCTTTACATTATTTTTTACAGGAATAAAAAAGCAAAGCCGTCATTTGTCGTTGCCGTATTGCTGCTGTCTTTATTTTTATTCGATGCAAATGCACAGACTTCAAACCAGCATACACAAACACCAAAATATATTACGCTCGACAGCTGTATTTCCATTGCACTTCAAAACAACCTTGCATTGCAATCGTCGCGGTTGCAGGTTACTCAAAAAAAGAAGCTGCAGAAAACAGCTTTTGATTTTGGCAGGACAGGATTGTTTTATGAAAACGAAGACCTGGTGAAGGAATCAGACAATGAAGGCATTTTAAAAATCGGATTTACACAGACACTGGAATTCCCTTCAGTGTGGTTTGCACAAAGCAAATTCAATAAGCAAAGTACCTTAATGGCCGAAACATCCTGGTCGCTTTCACAAAAGGAAATTATTCAAAATGTGAGGAGCGCCTATTTCAGTTTATGGCTTGCCATTGAAAAACAAAAGCTGTGGCGGCAACAGGACAGCATCTATGCTGATTTTGAAAACGCCGCTTCCCTCCGTTTCAGCACCGGCGAAACAGGAAAGCTCGAAATGATTTCCTCGCAGGCCAGGCGCAGGGAAATTCAGCTGCTCCTGGAGCAATCAGCGAATGATGTAACGGTTGCCAGGCAGGAACTGATGAAGCTCTTAAATACCAGTGAGGAATTGTTGCCTGAGCCTGTTCCCATGAAAAAACTGGATGTACCGCCCATAGCAGACGCATCACCGCTTACTGCGCATCCTGTCCTTTCTCTTGCATCGCAGCAGGTATCACTGGCTCAGTATGAAAAGCGTGTGGAAGTAAACAGGCTCTTTCCGGATTTATCATTCAGGTATTTCAACCAGAGCTGGTACGGCAAGGAGCAGGGTTATTACGGCTATTCATTTGGCATAGGCATTCCGCTTTTCTTCTGGGCACAGCAGGGAAAAATACAGGCTGCGAAACTGCAGCAGCAGGTTGCGCAAAAAAACCTTGAGCATGAAATGCTGCAGTTCAACACCGGCTATAAGCAGGCCCTGCAGGAATTGCAGAAAAATAATGCTGCTTTGAATTATTATACTTCCACCGGCCTGCAGCAGTCGGACGAAATACTTCACGCTGCAACGCTTGCCTATACGAACGGCGACCTGAGCTACCTGGAATATACCACGCTGCTTTCTCAGAGCATCGGCATCAAAAACAATTATCTCCAGGCCCTCAACAGTTTTAACCAGTCGGTTATTAAAATCAATTACTTTCTTAACAAATAAAAAACCTGAAAATGAATAATACAATCCTGTCATTTCTGCTTTGCTTCATCATTTCAGCAACACTGACTTCATGCGGCAATAAATCCACCCATGAAGCCGAAACACCGCATGCAGCAGAACACGGACATTCTGAAGAAAAATCAGCAATAGTGATCACACAAAAACAATTTGACGCCATAAAAATTCAGCTGGGGACCGTTGAACAAAAGAACCTCACCAGCGTGCTCAGGGTAGCGGGATTTCTCAAGGTACCTCCCCAGAACAAAGCAGCCATCACTTCCATCATGGGAGGTACGGTGCAAAGTATATTAATACAGGAAGGCGACTTTGTTTCAAAAGGGCAGACCGTTGCAACACTCATCCATCCTGATTTTGTGAAGCTGCAGCAGGAATACCTCGATGCGCAGGCACAATTGATTTATGCGGAAGCTGACTATAACAGGCAGAAAGAGTTGTCGGAGAAAAATGTATCCGCACAAAAAACATTTCAGCAGGCACAAAGCAATTTCAGTTCGCTCAAGTCAAGATACAATGCCCTCCATCAGCAGTTAAACCTGATCGGCATTGATGCGAAATCGCTCAATCCGGAAAATATTTCCGCTGCCATCAGCATCAAAAGTCCGATCAGCGGAAATATTTCCCATATCGACATTAACATCGGCAGCACCGTTGATCCCAGCAAAGAGCTCATGGATGTGGTGGACAACTCCCAGCTGCACCTCGATTTATTTGTGTATGAGCAGGACCTCACGAAAATCAAAACGGGACAAACGGTTGATGTAACGCTTACCAACCTGCCGGGCCGGCAATACACTGCAAAAATATTTTCAATCGGAAGTGCCTTTGAAGGTGAAAGCAAATCCATTCCTGTCCATGCCGCCATCACCGGAAACAAAGCTGGACTGATTGAAGGCATGAACGTGGTTGCCAATATCAACATCGGAACCAGTCTCAGCACTGCTGTTTTAACAACAGCCATCGTCAACAGCGAAGGCCGCGATTTTATTTTTGTGCAGCATACGGATCATACGGACTCTTCTACCATGGCATTTGAGCGCATTGAAATAAAAAAAGGCGTGACCAACAACTTATATACTGAAATTACCATGCTGGAAGAAACCGATGCAAACCCGCAGGTAGTGATCAACGGAGCTTTTTACCTGCTCAGCATGCTGACGAATGCGCGGGAGGAAGGGCATGAGCATTGAAAATCACTGGCCGGAGCATCAATGGTTTTTTGACTGGACGTAAGAAATACAAACCGTGTCACTTCTCATTTGTTGATTTATTCTCAAAGCATTTTGGCTGATGCTTGCACTACTTTTATTCGAACAATAGCGGGAGAACTACTTCAACCTTTGTGCCCAAAGCGTTGTTTTCAGCATCTGTTAAATCCACGATTTCAAAATGTGCCCTGACGTCATTCCTGCGATTGATGAGCTCAATCCTTTCTTTGGTGATGGCAATTCCAAGCGATCCTTTTTTCTCAATAATTTTATCACCTGTCACCTTCTTATTTCTTCCTACTCCATTATCCTCCACTTCAAACTTTATCATTTTTTCACCGTTCTTTTTTACCCTGATGGCAATGTGGCCCTTTCCTGCTTTTGGCGACAATCCGTGCCAGATGGCATTTTCAACAAATGGCTGTAAAAGCAGCGGTGGAACCATGATTGCATGAGTTTCCAGCCCGTCATGGATCTCAAATGAATAATCAAACTTATCAGCCAGCCGCATGGATTCCATTTCCATATATAACTCCAAAGCATCCATATCTTCCTGCAGGGTAATTTCCTGGTGCATGGAATTCTCGAGGATTAAACGGATGAGTTTTGAAAAACCGATCAGGTAATTACCAGCTCTTTCAATATCATAATTCTGCATAAACCTGTAGATGGATTGCAGAGAATTAAAAATAAAATGAGGATTCATTTGCGAACGCAGCGCTTTCATTTCCACTTCACTCACCAGCTGCTTCAACTCCGCTTCCTGCTGTTTGGCCTCCGCCGTCTTTTTTTCAAAAGCTATGTCACGTTTCCGTTTGTAAAAGACAAAGCTGAAAATGGAAGCGAGCACCAACAGGGCTGTCGCACACGCAATAACATTGCGCAATATTTTTTGCCTTTCAATTTCAGCTTTGGCAAGCGCCGCCTTTTTATCATTGGAGGCTTTAATGCCGGCTTCCTTTATGCCAAACTCATATTCCATTCTTGCTTCAACCGTTTTCTTTGTGTTTTCTTCATTCACGAGGCTGTCGCGCGAAGCAATAAATAATTTGTTGTATTCAAAAGCGCCTTTCCAGTTGCCTGTGGTGCTGTCCAGTTCGGCAAGCGCCTCATAACTGTTCTTGACCCATTCCCTGTCGCCTGATTCTTTTGAAAGCAACAGCGCATGTTCAAACTTTTTTCGTGCTTCATTAAATTTCTTATTTACCATATCTATTTTGCCCAGGTCGATATAATTAATGGCCTGGCCGTATATGGTTCCTATTTCATTCATCATGTTTAGAGAAATCGTATGATTTTTTAACGCCTCATCATAATTTTCCTCGTTAAACCAGATCACACCGATGTTGCAATAAGTCATTGCAATTATTTTTTTATCTCCTATTTCTTCGCTGATCTTTAAAGAAGATAAATAGGTATCCAGCGCTTTTGCATAATTTTCCTCTTCCGTATAGATGAGGGCCATATTGTTGTAAGCACTGACAATACCCCTTTTGTCACCAATCTCACGGCTCACATCCAATGAAATCCGGTAATATTTTAATGCTTCTTTGTAATTGCTCTGAAGAAAATAAATGATGCCAATGTTATTATATGTGTTAACCAGTACGCTCTTACTTCCGCTTTCTCGACCCGCTTTCAGAGATTCAAACAATACCTTTAATGCTTCAGAATATTTTCCAAGGTTCCAGTACACCAGCCCCACATTGTTGCAGGAAATGGCAATACCAGTTTTATCGTTCATTGCCCTCGACAGTTCCAGTGCATTGAAGTAATATTTCAATGCCTCCTCGTACTTACCGCGGTTCCAGAATGCACCACCGATGTTATTATATGCATTCACTTCTCCTCTTTTAAATCTGATTTTCCGGGAAAGCGTCAGTGCTTCACTGGCATATTGAAAGGCCTGCTCATACTCGCTTAACCCAAGCAACTCCAGGCTCAGCGAATTCAGCACGCGTGCCTTCATCGTATCATCCGTAGTTTTGGGCAGGACACTGATAAGCGAGTCGGCTTTTTCCCTTTGTGCAAATAGGGGCGTGTTCAATAAAAGCAGAAGCAGGAACAGGCAGTTTCTCATGGACGGGTTTCAGCATGCAAATATGAGTTAAAATTACCGCTTTTACTCATTCTCCTGTCCTGATTTCTGTCAGGTTCAAACCCAACGGGACGAATCAACAAAACCATATTCCCTGCTGTTCTTCCCATCCTGAAGTTGTTTTAAAATAAAAGGAAAACAGGTCGTCGAATCCGGAAAAATATTACTTTCGTAACAGGAGCTGCGAGCTGCCCCTTTAGATCATTCATTTCATTACAACTTAAAACCATGGTAACCAAAAAAGTTGAAAACGCTTTGAACAAACAGATAGAATTCGAAGCAGCGTCATCACAATATTATCTTGCGATGGCATCCTGGGCCGAAACCGAAGGGCTGACCGGCGTATCCGAATTCCTGTTCAGGCAATCCAATGAAGAACGCATGCACATGCTCAAGCTGATCAAGTATATTAATGAACGGGGAGGGAAAGCGCAGATCCCTTCATTGGAAAAGCAACCCCAGAAATTCAAATCCATTCAATTCGTTTTTGAAGAAGTGTTAAGGCACGAAACCATTGTTTCAGGTGAAATTAACGGACTGGTTGAGATCTGTTTGCTGGAAAAAGATTATACGACCCACAACTTCCTGCAATGGTACGTGGCCGAACAAATAGAAGAAGAGGCCCTGGCAAGAAAAATTCTTGACAAGCTTAAGCTGATCGGAGATGACAAAGGCGGCATGTATCTGTTCGACCGGGATCTTCCGGCAATTGGGGTTGCTTCTGCCGGAGGTGCGCATGAGAAAAAGGGTGGGAGGTGATTAGTTTTTGAGGAAAGCTACTATTGGCGTGTCATTCCATTCTTTTAAGATTTAAGGAAGAAGCTAACAATATTTTCATTTACTATCTTTTGGTTTCTGAATTTGAAAAAATCTCTATTGATAAACACATGAAGGTCGCAGTTACTACAGCAAAGAGAAAGTGAAATAAAACCAGAGAATTTGTTTGGGAGTTTGAAGCAAAGGTATTTTACATAAGATTTTTTTATGATTGCAAAGAAATGAGAACTTCTTTTTACACCATACTCTTCTTATTCTTTTTTCATGTTAGCAATGCACAGGAATCAACCGGTTCGTTCATACAGATTCTGGGTATTGCGCAGGATGGAGGCTATCCTCATGCAGGATGTAAAAAAAATTGCTGCGCAATGGCCTGGCAGCATGATTCGCTTCAAAAGTTTGTAGTTTCCTTTGCTCTCGTCGATCCTGCTGCAAAAAAATGGTGGCTTTTTGAAGCTACTCCCGATATAAAATTTCAATTGCAGTATTTCAGAGATCTTACCAGAGGAATTTACAATTATTTACCGGAAGGAGTTTTCATCACACATGCACACATTGGTCATTATACCGGATTGGCTCAATTTGGAAGAGAAGTGATGAATACAAAAGAATTACCGGTATATGTGCTACCCGGGATGAAAGATTTTTTAGAAACGAATGGCCCCTGGAGTCAATTGGTAAAATTGAAAAACATACTCATAACTCCGCTAAAAGAAGATTCTGTTTTACTGCTGACAGATAGAATTCGTGTTAAAACTTTCAGGGTACCCCATCGTGATGAGTTTTCCGAAACTGCCGGTTTCAAAATTTCATCAGGCAATAAAGTATACCTGTTCATTCCTGATATCGACAAATGGGAAAAGTGGAACAGGAATATTATTGATGAAGTAAAACTGGCTGATGTTGCTTTGCTTGACGGAACTTTTTATGAAGGCAATGAATTACCGGAAAGAAAAATAAGTGAAGTGCCTCATCCGCTGATTACGGAAACCATGGAACTTTTTAAAAATGAAGGTGACATGGTTAAATCCAAAATCTTTTTTATTCATTTTAATCATACCAATCCGCTTTTATGGAACAATGAAGTAAAAGCTGAATTTAAAAAACAGGGTTGGAGGATCGCTGAGCAGGGGGAGGTATTTTAGAAGCCATCATAATCCTGCAGAAATTACCCGGGCTATAAATAATTTGTTCCATTTTCATTGCAGAATTCCAACAAAACCCTATTTTTGCACTCCCCAAATACAAAAGCGTGATTACACGTGCTTTAGTCCTGCCTGTTGGCAGGATGGTTTGAGTGAAAGGAAAGGGTAAAAACCCGGGCAAACCGTGAAATGAAAGGTTTGTACGATTTATCCGGAAGGTCTTATTCCTCCTTAGCTCAGCTGGTTAGAGCACATGACTGTTAATCATGGGGTCCCTGGTTCGAGCCCAGGAGGGGGAGCAAGGGGCGGTGAAATCATCGCCCCTTTGTTTTGCTTTAAAATCCGGAAAGTCCTGATTAACCAATATCTTTGACAAAAAAATAAATCCCATGAGCCTTCTCGTAGTAGGAACTGTGGCCTTCGATGCCATAGAAACCCCGTTTGGCAAGACCGACAAGATTATCGGCGGAGCCGCTACCTACATATCCCTTGCTGCCAGCTACTTTACCGGTAACATCAACCTGGTTTCCGTAGTAGGTGACGACTTCCCTGCAGCTACCATCAAAGACCTCAACCGCCACGGCATCAATACCGACGGGCTGCAGGTTAAAAAAGGGCAGAAATCGTTTTTCTGGTCGGGCAGGTATCATAACGACATGAACACCAGGGATACGCTTGATACCCAGCTCAATGTGCTGCTTGATTTTGACCCGGTGATCCCCGAAGCATACCAGAGCTGCGAGATGCTGATGCTGGGCAACCTGATGCCGCAGATCCAGAAAAAAGTGATTGAAAGGCTGCACAACCGGCCCAAGCTGATTGTGATGGATACCATGAATTTCTGGATGGATACCCAGATGGCTTCCCTGATGGAAACACTTGCCATGGTGGATGTGCTCACCATCAACGATGCCGAGGCTAGGCAGCTGTCGGGTGAATATTCACTGGTGAAGGCCGCCCAGAAGATCATCGGCATGGGCCCGCAGATGCTCATCATTAAAAAAGGAGAGCATGGCGCCCTCCTCTTTAATAAGGACCAGGTGTTTTTCGCCCCCGCCCTGCCGCTTGAAGATGTGTTCGACCCCACCGGCGCCGGCGATACGTTTGCAGGTGGCTTTATCGGTCATTTGGCCCGGACACGCGACATCTCCTTTGACAACATGAAACGAGCCATCATCTTCGGCTCAGCCATGGCTTCTTTCTGCGTCGAAAAATTCGGCACCGAGCGCATCATTGGCCTCAACCAGGAAGAAGTGGACGATCGGGTGCAGGAGTTTGTAGACCTCGTGCAGTTCGACATTACCCTCGTATGAGTTTGAAAGTTTGAAAGTTAGAAGGTTTAGAAAGTTTCGATGTAACGAAACAGGTGCGTTACAGCCTTTCAGGGCTATGGAAAACATACCTATATTACGTTAACCGATTTCAGTTTTCAAAGCCTGCCTATTCCCCTGAAGAGCTTTACCGATGATAAGGAAGCCAAAAGCTGGCTGCAGCAATTTTTGTAAAACTGTTTCTGATCCTCAATAGTCCTTATAGCCCAGGGTTTAAATTCCCGGGCAATAAGGGCTATGGGTCTTTGAAGCTAAATAGCCAGGCAGCAATGGAAATTTAAAATCCTGAAGCCCAGGGTTTTAAACCTGGGCTATAGGGTAGGTTAGGTAGTGCCAGCCGGATGATTTATTGGAATATGTTGAATGATTTTTTTAATAAGCATGTGCGTTTGCGCCCTTCCAGGCCTGGAGTTCACCGAATGATTTTTATCATAACAGCTGCTGCTTTAGCTTAGGTATCGCTTTTACAGCTGCTGTTATCTTTACAATCTTCGGCAGACCGGTGTATCGTTGTCTGACAAACATATAAGGCAACCCATAAATCATAACGCCTGTGATGGAGCACCTTCCTTTATTCATTTTGCTGGCTTTGCTTGCTGAAATTCTCGGAACAGTGGGCGGGTTCGGCTCTTCCATGTTCTTTGTTCCGATTGCCAGTTATTTTCTTGATTTCTATTCCGTGCTTGGCATCACCGCTGTGTTCCATGTATCAAGCAACATTGCAAAAATTGGCTTCTTCCGAAGCGGGTTTGATAAAAGGCTTCTTGTTTCCATTGGAATTCCTGCCGTCCTTTTTGTAATAGCGGGAGCGTACCTGAGCAAATACATCGAAACAAAATACCTGGAGATCTCGCTTGCAGTTTTTCTAATCGTAGTGAGCCTCATCCTGCTGATATTCAAAAATATTTCAATGAAACCAACCCTTCCGAATTCCATCGGCGGAGGAATTTTTTCGGGATTCATTGCAGGATTGCTGGGAACAGGCGGCGCCATCAGGGGAATGACGCTGGCAGCATACAACCTCAGAACGGAAGTGTTCATTGCTACTTCAGCCATCATTGACCTGGCCATCGATTTAAGCAGGAGTGTTGTATACTCGCTCAACGGATATGTGCATCAGCACGATCTATACCTGATTCCCATTTTGCTTGTGGTAAGCATTGCAGGAACTTTTATTGGTAAGAAAATCCTGTCACATGTTTCCGACAGCCAGTTCAAATCCATCGTACTTATACTGATTTCCATTACGGGTATAGTTACATTCATAAAAGCTGTTTCTGCATGAACGGGCAAAGTCCTGCAAACAGGAACATCTTACTGTTATCCCTGCCGCTTACTGCACTGGTGATCATTTGCAGTCTTGCCGGCTTGCTTACTCCCGGATTTTATGCTGCTGAAACACCAAACTGGCAGGCTCAATCCATCGGTCAGGATGCAGTTGATCTGTTTCTTATTGTACCCTGTCTTATCGTCACTTCCATTTTATCTTACAGCGCAAATAAAAAAGGGCTGCTGCTTTGGGGAGGAGTTTTACTTTATCTTATTTACACTTTTACACTCTATTGTTTTGATGTTCATTTCAACAAACTTTTTGCAACCTACTGCCTGTGTCTGGGACTGTCGTTTTATTCATTTATTTATTCTCTTGTTAATGCCGTAAGAAATAATTTTAATCTGACTTTTGAAAAACAACAACTGCGACACATAACGGGCATTTACTTCATCGTCATTGCAGTTGTGTTTTATTTTCTCTGGTTATCAGAAGTCATTCCTTCGTCCATTCAAAATACAATTCCTAAAAGTGTCTCCGATGCCGGTTTATTTACCAATGGAGTACAGGTGCTGGACCTCGCCATTGTTCTTCCGGGAATTTTCATCACCGGGATCCTTTTGTTAAGACAAAATACCTTGGGATTTCTACTTGCTCCCCTCGTACTTACTTTTTTTGTCCTGATGGATATCACCATAGGTGTGCTGGCCATCGTCATGAAAATAAAAGGCATTGAAAGCAGTATAATGCTCAGCCTGGCGATGGCACTATTTGCTTTATTCAGCCTGCTATTGCTGATCCTGTTTTTGAAAAACATGAAAATCAGCAATACACCATGATTGGATTTGGAGCCTATTACCGGACAACCGTTACCGTTTTAAAAAGGTGAAGATTTATGAAATGTCTGCTGGCGAAATAAAAAAGTTATAAGTCAGTCATTTTTTATATTTTTGAAAAACACCGTGTTGTTAAACCGTAACCGTAGCGGGGTGAATCACCAGTCTTAAAATAAAAATACCTCAAAATGAAAATACAGCTTCTGGTATTATTTTTCTTCATGACCTGTCAGATTGCTGACGGGCAAAATAAAGATGCAGGTCATAAAGAGACTCCTGATATTCCGGCAATTAAAAAGGAATTGCAGGCGATTTATGAGCGTGACCAGAAAACAAGAACAGGCGCTGACTCAACCGACTTTATGGAGTACATCGACAGTTGCAACCAGGTGCAGGTGATAGCTATAATTGAACGATACGGCTGGCTGGGCATGAGCCGGATCGGTGAACACAACAGGGTTTTATTTGCTGTTATTCAGCATGCCGACAGCGCCATACAGGAAAAATATTTTCCTTTGCTACAGCAATCCGTTGCCGAAGGCGAATCGAGGGCAAGTGATATGGCGCTGATGCAGGACAGGATTTTAATGCGTCGTGGAAAAAAGCAGATCTACGGATCTCAGGTCGTTTTTGACAAGAGCGGCAACCAGGTCTTTTATCCCATTGAAGATGAAAAAAATGTCAATATTCGCAGAAAGCAGGTCGGCCTGGAACCATTGGAAACATATGCAAAGTATTTTGGTATCGAATATAAGCTGCCTGAAAAATAAAAATTTAATCTCCCGGTTTCGCGCTGATGAACAAACATATAGAAACGGTTTTATCCTTTATTCATAAATCAGAACAACTGAGCGAGGATGAAAGGAAAGTTGCACTTGACTCCGTGAAACGGATTGAGGAGGAGCTCCATATCAGGCATCATGACCTGCTTGTGGAAGCTGCGCTTGAAAGGGTGCGGAACGATGCCATGGCCATGCACAACAGCAACGACCTTGCTTTCACCGCCTGTACGGTATTCACTGAATTGCGCAAGCTTGGCATTCATCCCATACGAAGCGGTGTGGTTTTACTTTCAAAAAACAATAAGAAAGCATTGTTGTATGCTGCCACTTCCTCAGCTGAAAATGATTCGCTCACCCTGAAGGGAAACTGGGACATGTCGCAACACCCGTTTCTTGAAATGCAGCATACTTCCTGGCTGAAAAAGGAAAATTATTTTCCGGTGCTCAGCGGTAACGACCTCAGGTCATATTACAAAGTGCTTTCTGCTAATTTTCCTGTTCCGGTAACTGTGCCTCACGATGATGAAATTGATTACAAAGAGTATGGTTATTACTTTCCTTTTTCGGAAGGTTCTTTTTATGCATGGACGCAGGAACCGTATACTGAAAATGAGATCCGGCTGCTCGAACGTTTTAAATCCATTATTGATCTCACCTTTCGCCGGTACATGGAGCTTCAGCAGGCAGAGGCCCAGGCACGCGAAGCAAAAATTGAGGCTGCCCTGGAACGCGTCCGTGCGAAAGCCCTGGCCATGTATAAAAGCGACGATCTGAACGCAGCTGTGACCATCGTTTTTGATGAGCTCGACAAATTAAACCTGGAAATGCTCCGCTGCGGTATCGGAATCCTGAATAAAGATAAACGGACGGCAGAAGTATGGACCACCACTGTTTCAGAGGGAGGCCGCATCGTGCAGGTAAGCGGCGATGAATCCATGGACATCCATCCCCTGTTGCAGGGCGCCTTTGATGCTTGGCAGCAGCAGGATGAATTTTCATATGTGCTAGAAGGTGCCGATTTAACGCGCTATTATCATGCCCTTCAGGCCACCAACTTCCACTTGCCCGAATCGCAGGTCATGCTTGAACCGCCGGTAGACCTTAAACAGTATTATTACGTCACCACTTTTCAGGCAGGGGCCTTATTTGCTTTTCGTGATTCAGCATTTCCCGAAGAAGCCAAAGCGGTAATGAAACGGTTTGCCGGGGTATTTAACCTGACTTACAAACGCTTTCTCGACATCCAGCAGGCTGAAGCGCTTGCAGCCAAAGCACAGGAAGAAGAACAAAAACTGAGAGAAGAAAAAAAAAGATCTGACTCATTATTGCTCAATATCCTTCCTGAAGAAATTGCAAATGAACTAAAGCAGTTCGGAAAGTCCTATGCCCGGAAGCACGAAGAGGTAACCATCCTTTTTGCTGACATTAAAGATTTTTCGACCATTGCCGAAACCCTTTCAGCCGAAGAGCTGGTAGCATTGCTGGATGAATGTTTCAGGGCATTCGATCAGATTGTGGAGAAGCATGGTCTGGAGAAAATTAAAACGGTTGGTGATGCCTATGTATGTGTGTGCGGATTGCCCAAGCCTGTAATGGGCCATGCGGTGAAAACAGTTGCTGCCGCCTTTGATATGTTTGAATTCATCAAAGGACTTGGCATGACAAAAAAAGTGCTGAACCTGCCTTCCATTGAATTCCGTATCGGCATCCACACCGGTCCGGTAATAACCGGTGTTGTTGGATTAAAAAAATTCTCCTATGATATCTGGGGTGACACCGTCAACCTGGCGGCTCGTATGGAACAGCACGGCCAGCCGGGCAAGATCAATATTTCAGGTAAGACCTATCAGCTGATCCATGACACATACAGATGCACCCACCGGGGAAAGCTTCCCGCCAAGAATAAGGGGAAGATCGACATGTATTTTGTTGATTCAGCAATATGAAATTTTCAGTGAAAAAATTTCCACAAAATTACGTTACCTGAAAAAAAATAATTCCTTCCCGTCAGGAATTTCATTTTACATTGTATATTTACTTCATTCAGGATACAACGCTCCCAGATGCATGGAGCAGCATCCGCTTTTTTCGATCATGATTCATCCAATCTTCTGTACAATGATGTATTGAAGTCATGCATATTAACCTAAAACCGATGACCATGAAAAAACTGTTTACACTTTTTGTCATGCTGCATATTCTTTGCAGTGAAAAAACCGCTGGTCAATATTTTGAATTTGATTATGCAGTTATGTTTGCAAATTCAAATTACAACCAGGGATTCAGGGCTCAGAGCCTTATTGACGTGACCCTGGTTGCACGCAACACCGATCCGCTCGACATTGGCATTGCCGCTCCCTATTTACTCTCTACCGGTAATTTTGAATCACCGGTATGGGGGAAATTCGACGCTGGTCTCAATAACACTTTATGCGGTGGCTCACTGACAGGAACGGACAACGTTTTTATTTTTGATTCAGATGTCAGTGCACTTGGTTCAACATTAATTACCGGGCATTACACCGGGTCGGTCACCGTTAATGCCAACACATACACCTGCGGAGGCGGCGGCACATGCGGATTCGCAGCCGTGATTGATCCGCAATGCCAGGTAACGGACTTCCTGAAGCTGGAAGGCACCCAAAGCATCACCATCAATAAGGCCAGATGGGACGGTTCGGATATGCTGCTTGGTATCCGTTACCAGGGATCTTTCACAAACTGGGGAGCCACCTTTAATGCAGCCGGCAGCAGTGATGCTGCACTGGCAAAGGTTTCCTCACTCACCGGCCCCTCTGCAACACTGTCGTACTTTTCAGGCAATGGTGGTGAAACCGTACAAAGCATCAATCCGGATGGAAATTTCGTATACACCTCCCTGTTAGTCACTCCGCCTGCAGGCCCCGTAACGATGACCTATCCCGGAGGAACACAGACACTGAACCTTTCCTCCCGTACCAATTCAAATGAATTGCTCGTGCTCGACAATAACCTCACCTATCAGTCGCATGTCGTGATTGGCAGCAACAGCGGGCCATTTGAAATCAAAAGTTATTACAAATTCACAGGGGGATTTTATATTGGCGGCACAATGAACTATGCCGAACTTTATCCTGACCCGGTTAACACATCCTTCTCCATCGCCAAGCAGCCCATTCAATCCATGATTATTTCGAAATATGACGCGGGGATGAATTACGTGGGATCCTGGTGCAATGACAATGAAAGCATACTTCATTCTTTCAATTATGAAAATATCCTGGGGTATCCTGCCTGGCTTGCTGCCGGCCAGGAAAACCTTGCAAACAAACAGCAGGATGGACAAAAAAGCAGCCTGGTTTCAGCGCACGGTGTAGTGTACATTTTTGATGATGCATTGCATGTGATCGATTCACTGGTGATTGGCAGTCCACCCGGCGGCGATGGATTCTGTATGTTCTTTGATGCAGACCTGGATGCGTCAGGCAGTATGTATGTCACCGGATTTTTCAACGACAGCATTGACCTGGATCCTGATACTGCAAACCAGTTTATTCTGGCAGGCACCTTTGGCGGTTATGGTGATATTGTGCTGGCGAAGTATGATGCTTCCGCTTTGGGAATACCTCAGCCCGGCCGTGCAGGGGAAATCAGCATTTTTCCAAACCCGTTTTCATCGGTTATAACAGTTTCGCTAAATGATCCTGTGCCATCCGTCTATGAAATCACCGTTACAGATCTGACAGGCAGGAAAATATACGCACGTTCATTCAGTGCCCGGGCGCAGCTGAAGACAACGATCAATCTTGAATCATTTTCTTCGGGAGTGTACCTGCTTGAAGCAAAGAGCGCGAACAGCACCCGGGTACGGAAGATCATCCGCCAGTGAAAAAGAAATTTTACACGAACTTTACAACTGATAAGTTATTCTTTTTTCCCGCTATCCGGGGGATATTCATATAGGATATATGTTATGAATTGCCTTGCGGGCCTGAAAGCCCATCCTTCCGGTTTATGTAAGTCATAAGACATGCGTCAGTAGCGAAACCGGAATGTGCTGCTGCAGTTGAAATAGGTAAATTCTTATATTGTGTCGGCTATTACGAAATTATTACATTTTCTTTAAGAAATTGTTAAGCGTCTTTGGGTTTTCTTTCTATATTTGTTAGGACAAACCTATGCGAACATGAAATTTCATTACTACTTAAAAACTTTTTCAATTCTGCTTCTCTTCACAACAGGCACAGTTCATTCACAGCAATGGGGTGATTATACCCTGTACAGCCAGATGAACAGTCAGACTGCTTATCTTGTCGACACCAATGGAGGCATTTTTCACTCATGGACTTTTCCTTTTACAGCCAAAACAGGCTATTCCACCTATATGGAACCTGGTGGTACGCTGGTGAGGACGGTATCCAAATCGGGAAATTCATTTTCCGGCGGACCGATCTGCGGCCAGGTTCAAAAGGTCGACTACAATGGCAATGTGGTCTGGGATTATGTTTATTCCACTACGCAATACTGTTCGCATCATGATATTTGCCCCATGCCAAATGGCAATGTACTGCTGATCGCTTACGAATTAAAAACTGCTGCCGAAGCCACCCAGGCCGGTTCTTCCAGCGCCATCATCATGTGGCCTGATAAAATTGTGGAGGTACAGCCTACCGGACCAACTACCGGCACTGTTGTATGGGAATGGCATGCCTGGGATCACCTGGTGCAGGATGTGAATCCTGCAAAAGACAATTATCAGCCTTCTATAGTAGACCATCCCGAGCTCCTCAATATCAATTACAATACACAGAAAGACTGGCTTCACATGAATGGTGTTGATTACAACCCGATCCTTGACCAGATTGCCTGGAGCTCTCACAACCTGGATGAGATCTATGTTATTGATCACAGCACCACCACGGCTGAAGCCGCAGGCCATACAGGCGGGAATTCAGGCATGGGCGGAGATATCTTATATCGCTGGGGTAATCCTGCTGTTTACAACGCGGCAGGAACATCCATCCTCAACGTGGTGCATGATGCGCACTGGATTCCTGAAGGTGTTCCTGATGCAGGCCGGCTGGTCGGGTTCAACAATAAAGGCGTTTCGTCCAGTCAGTCCGCCGTCGACCAGATCATTCCGCCGGTTAACGGTTATAACTATACGATAACGCCCGGTTCGGCTTTTTTACCTGCTTCTTATACACAGCGTCACAGCTGCAGCGGTTACAGCAGCAACATGGGCAATTCACAGCAGCTTCCCAATGGCAATATGCTCGTTTGCGTGGCTACAGCCGGGCTGATCTATGAAATCGATCCTGCCGGCAACACCCTCTGGTCAAAACAGCTTTCCGGTGCCTGTGCGCAGTCATTCCGCTACGACACCTGCTATTTGAATAATCCTGCACCTGCCCTTCCTGTTATTACTTTTAACGGCACCGATCTCGATGCCGGCGCTGCTGCAACCTGGCAATGGTATTTTAATGGCGTTTTAATACCGGGTGCAACAAGCCAGACGTATACGCCTTCACAAAATGGTGTTTATGTGGTCAGGATCACCGATGCAAACGGATGTGTTTACCGGTATTCATCAGGCTATCATCATCCGTCAACAAGCGGCATTGCTGATCCGCATTCGAACGGCCTTTTCACCATTTACCCCAACCCTTCCAGTACCGGAATATTTAACCTGCGTTTGCCTGAAATGAAAAACAATTATTTTGAAGTGCGAATTACCGATGCCACAGGCAAGCTGGTGCTTTCACAGGAAAACATCAGGGTCGTCGATCTTTCAGAAGCAGATAACGGATTGTATTTTGTAACGGTCGTTGGTCAGGGAATAACTGCGTCACAGAAATTTTCACTGAATAAATAAATAATTTTAATCTAAATATAGATGATCAGAAACATCACTTTTGTCCTCGTCCTGATTTCATTCAGCCTGACCGTTAGTGCAAAGAAAGTCAAATTTGCCGTTGACATGACCGGGCAGGTGCTTAGTCCCAATGGCATTCATATCACAGGAGATTTCCAGACACTGGCCGGATTTGCAGGCGGCGACTGGCAGTCGAATACCACCCCGTGCACCCAGGAAGGCGCAACGATGATTTACAGCATCGTAGTTGATATCCCCGCATTCAACAAATATGAATACAAATTTGTAAACGGCGATCAGTTTTATGAAGCCGAGTTTGTTCCGGTAGAATCACGCGTTGGTTATAATTTTGTTGACAATCGCTGGCTGTATGTTGATTCGCTTGCGGATGACACCACCTTTGTGGGTGCGATACTTTTTGCCGGTAATGCACCAGCAGGTCTGACGCTGGCGCGTTTTGTCGTTGATATGCAAAACCTCACCCCCGATCCGGCCGGCGCGCACGTAGCAGGCGATTTCCAGGGATGGGATCCTGCAATCACACGTCTGTATTCCTTCGGATCCTCCATTTATGAAATTATCGCTTACGTAACGGCAGGAACCTATCAGTTTAAGTTTTATAACGGCAATACTGCCGGCGCCTCTGAAATTGTTCCGGTTACGTGTGCTGTGAATAACAACAGGGAAATCCAGGCCACATCGGATATTGTCATGAGCCCGCTTTGCTTTAATGCATGTGTGCTGTGTTCCCTTACCGGCATCAATGATACGCCTGTGAATACAGCCATTTCTGTTTATCCGAATCCTGCCAGGCAAACAGGCAGGATTGACTTCGGCGGTTCCGGGATAAAACGTCAGGTGTATCTTACTGATGTTTCGGGAAGAACGGTCAGGACATACGAAATAAACGGCGAGGCTTCGCTTGAAATGGAAAGGGGTGACCTGGATGCCGGCGTTTATTTTGTAAAATGTTATGCCGCCGGCAAACCGGAAACAACGGCAAAGCTTATCTTTGAATAATTTCCTTTTTTCCATACCATGAAAATAATTTACAGGAGTTTCCTGATTTGCTGCTTTTGCATGGCCGGAAATGTTTACGGGCAGTCATTTTATGATATCAGCGCCATACAGAAAATTGAAATTTATTTTTCGCAGCCTAACTGGGACTATCAGCTTGATACCTCAAGATATGGCATCGACGGTTATGTGATTGCCGACTGGATCAGGATCAATGGCCTGCAGCTTGACAGCGTAGGTGTTAAATATAAAGGTAACAGCTCCTATGATTCCACTTACCTGAAAAACCCGTTGCATATTGCATTGGATGAAGTGAAAAGCCAGTCGTACCAGGGAATTACAGACGTCAAGCTGGGCAATGGTTATGCCGATCCGTCCGTGATCAGGGAGGTGCTTGCATATTCCATACTTGAAAATTACATGGATTGCCCACGGTCGAATTTTGCCCAGCTCTATATCAATGGAAATTACATCGGCGTATTTTCAAATGATGAAAGCATCAACAAGGATTTTTGTTCCAGCCATTTCAATTCGTCAAAAAATACATTCTTCAAGTGCAATCCTGTTGTAAATCCGGGTCCGACCACAAAGAGCAACCTGCGGTATATTCCATTTGCCGACAGCAGTGGTTACTTTAATTTCTACGAACTTAAATCCGATTATGGCTGGAATGAACTGGTCAGCCTTTGCGATACGGTTACAAACTATCCTGCAGCGATTGCCAACAACCTCGACATGGACCGCTTCATTTGGATGCTTGCTTACAATGCTGTATTGGTTAATCTGGACAGCTATTCGGGCGTTTTCTGTCAGAATTATTATCTGTATAAAGATAAAACCGACCGCTTTGATCCCATTGTGTGGGACCTGAATATGGCCTTTGGCGGGTTTCCTTATGCCGGAAGCGGGATTAGCAGCATGGGCAGTCTTACCATTGCCAACATGCAGCAATTTCCCCCTGATTTCCATGCAAGTGATCCCTACTGGCCCGTGATCAATGTGGTGATGAATGATCCTTCATGGCGTAAGATGTACTTCGCACATGCCAGGACCATCAACAATGAAAATTTTGCAAATAACAGTTACCTGGCGACAGCCTCCCAGTTGCAAACAACCATTGACACGGCTGTGCAGGCTGATATCAACAGCTTTTTCACCTATGCGCAATTTCAAAACGGGATGAACACCGATTATGTGGTTGGCAGCTATTCAGTTCCCGGCATCAGCAATTTAATGTCATCCAGGGTGGCTTACCTGCAAACGAATACCGATTTTGCGTATATCCCGCCTGTTATCAGCTCCGTTTCAGCATCTGACACTACACCTATGTATAATTCCAATGTGGATATACTCGCTGTTGTGACCAATGCCACAGCTGTATATTTGAAATATAAAAACAGCAAATCGGACAGATATACAACGTTGCCGCTCTTTGATGATGGCCTCCACAATGACGGTGCGGCCGGAGACCAGACTTTTGGCAATTCCTTCACGGTCCTTTCACCACAGGTGTATTACTATGTTTACGCAGAGAATGCCAATGCAGGAATGTTTTCACCACAACGGGCGGAGCATGAATTTTACAGGCTCCAAACTGTTTTCCAGCTCCCTGCTCCCGGGCAAATTGTAATTAATGAATTCCTTGCGGGAAATGTAACGGATACGGTAAATGAATACGGTAACCATGCCGATTGGATTGAATTATACAATAACTCCGCAGTACCGGTTGACCTGTATGGTTTATACCTGACGGATGATGCCACCAATCTCAATAAATTTGACTTCCCGCAAAATACCATTATCCAGCCTCACGATTATCTTATCATCTGGGCCGATGAGGAAAGCGATTCCCCAAATTACATGCATTGCAATTTTAAGCTCTCGGTAAACGGAGAAGGTATCTGGCTCAGTGACGGTCAATCCATTGTTATCGACAGTGCAGTGTTCGGGCCACAGGTAACTGATATATCACTCGGGCGGTGTCCGAATGGTACAGGGAATTTCATTTCGCTGTCGCCAACCACTTATAATATATCCAACTGCCCCTTATCCGTTCAGGAAATTTCGGAAAAAAATAACATACATATATATCCAAATCCAGGCTCAGATATTGTTTTTGTTCAGTCGGAAATGGTTGGGAGGGTCGCTGTTACCATTGAAAATACGATAGGTGCTGTCGTGCACAAACTTTCATATACACTTATTTCGCAGAACCAGCTAATTATCATTGATATAAAAGAATTAAAGGCAGGATATTATTTTCTCCGCCTTGAATCCGACCGGCATTCGTCAATTAAACCATTGGTGAAACAATAGATACCCGGAGTTGAACACGGGTTTGCACACTGTAATTTCTTACAGCGCTGAAAATCATTTCAGCGCTGTTTTTTTTGATCCGTTTTACATACTTTAGTACCGGACTAACCTGATTTTTATGCTTAGCATTTTGCCTTCTCTTTTATACCTCTTCTGCATCGCCGGAAACCTGTCGTCATCCGGGCTAAAAAACCCACATGAAGAATTAAGAAAAAAGCTTGCTGCCATCTCTTCCGGATATAAAGCCACCGTTGGCGTTGCTGTTATTCATCTGGAAAGGGGCGACACCGTGACCCTGCATAATGACGCTCAGTACCCAATGCAGAGCACATATAAATTTCCGCTTGCACTGGCCGTGTTACACCAGGCTGATCAGGGAAAAATCAGGCTTGATCAGAAAATTCACATCAGCAAAGAGGATCTGATGGAAGATACCTGGAGCCCGCTTAAGAAGGATTATCCCAAAGGAAATGTTGAACTGACCATAGCCAAACTGCTTGCGTATTCCGTTTCACAAAGCGATAACATTGCCTGTGACCTCCTGTTTAATTTGATGAAAGGTCCGTTGAATGTCAATAATTATGTGCATGGCCTGGGGATTAAAGATATTGAAATACTGAACACTGAGCGTGAAATGCACAGCAATTCCGACCTCCAGTATAAGAACCGGTGCAGCCCGATGGCCATGACGAAATTGCTTGAAGGGTTTTATGAAAAAAAATATTTGTCGGATTCATTAACCAGGTTTTTAATCAGGCTGATGACGGAATCAACCAACAGCAGCAACCGGATCAGGGGGATGCTTCCAAAAGGAACCATCGTGGCACATAAAACAGGGACCGGTTCCTTAAAACATGCCATTATTCCGGCCTGCAACGACATCGGAATTATCACGATGCCTGACGGCAGCCACGTGGCGCTTTCCGTTTTTGTAAGCCGTTCTGCCGAGTCGTATGCGGTAACTGAAAAGCTTATCGCCATGCTGGCCAAAGAGGTTTTTGATTATTTCAATAAATAAATTCAAAGGGACCTTCTGAATGGGAGCTCGAAAATTTCTGCTGTGCTTCTTTGCTTTGGTTTTGCCCATGATGGTTTCAGCCCAGTTTACATTCTTTCCCGATTTTCCAAAACACAAAAAAGTTAAACTGAAGGTTATTCATTTAACTGACGGTTACAGGATAAAATAAATTCATGGTGCATATGAAAAATCCAGGCATCACCATCAGGCAGCAAATCGTCATTGACAAACCAAGGGATCTTGTCTGGGACTATACGCAGGATTATGCTTACCGCAGGGAATGGGATGATGCCGTTCTGGAAACCGAACTACTCCAAACAGCACCACGGATGGTACGGGTGAGGCTGCAGGGGAATACCACGATGACCTTTGTTTACAAGCTTGACGACAGGCCCCATAAAACCACACTGGCTGCGAGAGATATCAGTTCGCCTATCATAGAATCTGCAGGCGGCTCCTGGGTTTATGAAGTACAGGGTAAGGGGACGCTGTGGACACAAACCAATACCATCGTGCTGAAGAATAATTTTTTTCTTTCCATTTTTTCGCCTGTTTTCAGAATGATGTTTGGTCATCAGACCAAAAAAGCCATGCGCAAAGCGAAAAAAAAGCTGGAATTGATTTCTTGATAATTTTTTTTATTTTCGTGATTGAAATTTTCTTTACAGGCATTATATTCGTCTGATCAATCATTATTCTTACCTTAAAAACGAATCTCATGGAAAACACAAAAAAAAACATTACGGTTGAAGCAACCATTAAATCCCCGGTGGAAAAAGTATGGAACACCTGGACCAATCCCGAACATATCACCAAATGGAACAATGCCTCTGACGACTGGCATACGCCCCGTGCGGAGAACGACGTGCGTACCGGCGGCAGGTTCCTGATCAGGATGGAAGCAAGGGACGGTAGCCAGGGATTCGATTTCGGTGGCGTGTATGATGACGTAAAGATCAACAGGCACATTTCCTATACGATGGGTGACGGAAGAAAAGTACAGGTTACCTTTTCGGGCGACGACAAACAAACAAAGGTGGTGGAAACATTTGAAGCGGAAAACACCAACAGTGAAGAACTACAGCGGAACGGATGGCAGGCTATCCTGAACAACTTTAAGAAATACACCGAATCAGCAGGCTAAGACTCAAGTCCGTATCTTAACCGGACCAGCTGTATGAGCTATAAAGCGACACCCTGCGGTGTCGCTTTTTCTTCCATAAAAAACCAGGAATAAATCTGCCCCTGGCTTCGCATCGTATGTCCAAAAAGGTTATATTTGTTTAAGTCATCGCATATTTAAATGCGCTGCATCTGTCAATCAACTGCAAATGGTACTTTGTAAATATTTTAAACCACCATTGAAATGAAATCACAGCTCATGTCATGGATTTTTAATCTGCTTTTTATAACAATGGTTATTACAGGCTGTAAAAAAGAAAAAGAACAAACACATTATCCCGACTGCTTTGATAAATTGACCGCTACTTCCTTTACAGGGCTGGAAAGCTGCAGCAATACCATTACATTTAATATGAGCGCTTCACAGACCGTTATCATTTCATACAATGACAGCCACATTGATTTTAAATCCGGATGCAATAAATATAACCTTGCCGATTACCCGTTTGATATTATTGTCAGCTATTATACCTATGAGTATTCTCCCGACAGTGTTTACTTCGGGTATTGCGACGGTGTTGCGTATCCGCCTGAGCTGTACGGCGTGAAAACCAAATGGAAAGCTGTAAGCGGCACTTTAACCGCTGCGGTTTCAAAAGAAAAATCCCTTCGGGAGGATTGTGAACCTTTTAAGATTTCCTTATGCCTGGAAAATATAAAGTTCATTAAAGAAAATTCAGCCAGTGATACAACTTTGAATTCCCTGGTGATAAAAGATGCTGTCATGGGCATGTGCATTCTGTAAAATATTTGATTTTCTGATAATACTGCTTCAGGCTTTTATAACCGTTGACTTTTTGCTGCAAAAAAATATTATTTTACCCGCTGATATTTGATAATTATTTAACAGACCATGAAAAAACTTCTTTTCTTTCAGGCTTTGCTGATTTCGTATAGCATAAGTGTTGCCCAGAATTTAGCTCCCAATCCTGCTTTTGAGGGATACCAGAACTGCCCGGCAGGTGTTACCATTACTCCCGGCACTGTCAATTCCTGGTCAAGTTTTACCGGAACCTGCGATTATTTTAATTCCTGTGCCTCCTTGTCATCAACTGTTTCTGTACCCTCCAACATCACAGGGTACCAGCACGCTTTTTCCGGTAACGGTTATGGTGGCTTTTTAGTGGGTGCCGTTGTTCAGCCAGCCTACCGTGAATTTATTGGCACCCAGCTTACCCAGCCGTTGCAGGTGGGAACCACGTATTATGTTTCCTTTTACCTCAGCCTGGCTGATGGAATTGGCTATCGTTTACCGATGAATAAACAGGGCGCCCTGTTTTCAACCGTTGCATACGATGATGTGAATCAGCAGCCGTTTCAGAACTTCGCCCATGTATATACTGATTCCATTGTATCCGATACCTCCGGATGGGTCCGGATAACAGGATCCTTTGTTGCAGATTCAGCTTACACCCATGTGTCGTTCGGAACATTTTTCGATCAGTCCCAGATCAGCACACTGAGTGCATGGCAGGCATTTTTTGAAGCTTATTATTACATAGATGATGTTTGCATTTCATCCGACTCGCTTTTGTGTAATTCCGTTACCGGCATACCACAGGTCGCTGAAACTGATCTTGTATCCGTTTCTCCGAATCCATTCGGAGATGAACTGATCATCAGTATAAAAAACACGGAAAAAACTGAAATCGTGATTTTTGATGCGACGTCCCAGATGATCCTACAAAGCGCATTTTCCGGATCGACGACCCTCGAAACAACATCTTTATCAAAGGGAATTTATTTTTATGAAATAAAAGCAGGAGGTAAAACAATTAAAAAAGGGAAACTTCTTAAAAACTAAAAAGGATACCGCTTCAGTATCATGATAAAAACATTCCTGAAGATCATCCTGATCTGTTCTTACATTTTGCTCATCCTTGTTTCATTACTTTTCCGGGGATCAATCCCCCGCCATTATTTTACCGATAAACCTCCCTGTGTGAACACCGATTCGCTCTTTCGCGCATCAGGCGATTCAACATCTGATCATAAAATTAAAATATTGAAAATCCTGAAAAACTCCAGGCCATCAGACTACAGGTATTTCTTTAAGACCTTCACCGAACCCGATCGTAATTATATGCTTGTCAACATGAGGAATGATACCTGTTGCTTTGATGTTGAAATATTGGTTTTAGACTGGAATATACTCGCCGGCATGCGGCGGACAAACGGTGTTTCCTATCCCAAAGAATTGTATGACCTGGAATGGGAAATAGATACTGTGAATGGAAAGGAGGAAGTCGTTTACAAAGACATGCATGCAATCATTGACTGAGTCAGAGCAACAACGTTCCGGACTTAATCTAAAAACGTTATCATTGGCATTTTCATTTTTTATAATTACCTTTCGTTCTTCCATTTTCTTTTTCAACCGTTTGCTGAACATCTTTTTAAAACAAAAGAAAAAATGAACTGGCCATTAATTTTTAAATTGTCGCTGTTTGGCCTGGCCATGGCAATTGCTACCGTGTTCTGGATACCTGGAAGTACTGAACTATGGTACTGGCTCATCATCTTTATCATTTGCGCCTGGTTTATTGCCAGGAACTGCGGGTCAAAATATTTTTTTCATGGTTTTATGGTCAGCATACTTAACTCCATCTACATCACTTCGGCCCACATCCTTTTCTACGATACATATATTGCCAACCATGCCGAGGAGGCGGAGATGATGTTGAAAATGCCCATGCCTGATTCGCCCAGGCTGATGATGCTGCTGGTCGGACCATTTTTCGGCATCCTGTTCGGGCTGCTCCTGGGCCTGTTTGCCGTGGTGGCTGCCAGGATCAAGAAAATTAATACACCCGAAACATAATCAGCCGTTGGGCATGTTAATTTTAAATAACAGCTGATCGCTCTTCAGAAAAAACCATTACCTTGTGCACAGATCATTGATTTTTTTTCCATATATGAAACAGCACTTTTTGATTCTGCTTTTGCTATTCAGCATCTCATCGGTCAGCCACGCCGATCGCATTTACATCATCAACAGCCCGGGCTATAATACGGCCGAAGCACAATTGATCACTGCCATTGCCAATAACGGGCATACTGTTGTTGTTGATTCGGTGCTATTCGTATCGCTGCCTCCGGGATTTACTTCTGCCTGTGTTGATTCGGTTAACGGATACGACTGGCTGTGTTTTTTCGGGAATAATAATTACTCAGGCTTGCTTCCGCAGATCCAGGCTTTTATTGATGTGGGCGGAAAAGTGTTTTACCAGTACGAAGTGAGCTGCTGCACCAATTCATCACAGTCCGTTGCCGATATTTTAAGCGGACTTACCGGATTGAATATAACACCGAACCCCGATCCTTACATCGCCCTGAATTTCGGTGCAGGATGGGCCGCGGCCAATATGAGCTGCTGTGCAAACTTTATTGGTAATGCATACAAAGGGCTTGATGGCATGCCCGTGGTTAACCAGTTTCAGGCAACCAATACGCTGCCCGGAGGTGCGCCACCAATTACTACCTGTCTTAATTTCGGATTTGTCTTTACAACCGATGATTTCGTAGGCGCCGCACACCAGGGTGCCATTGTTGGTGTGGGAGATGTAAACTTCTGGTATGATGGCGATGAGCCGTCTTTTAACGGTGGCGTGACCCCTGTTAACACTGCTGTTGTAGACTATTTCTTTCCTGAGGCATCAACAACCTGTTACCTGCTCCCGCCCGGATGCATAACCACCAATCCCGTACTTGCTGTTTATCTCGGTAATGACACCACGCTCTGTCAGGGTAATAACCTGCTGCTGGACGCCACTGTTCTTAATGCAACTTATCAGTGGCAGGACAGCTCTTTGGCCTCAACCTATTCCGTTACCCAGGCGGGAACGTATTGGGTAACCGTTACCCTGAACGGCTGCAGCAAAACCGACACGATCCAGGTTAACTTTCTGCCCGGACCTGTTTTTGATCTTGGTAACGACACTACCCTGTGCACCGGTGATACACTTACACTTGACGTTACAACAGCCAACGGGAATTATTTATGGCACGACAGCTCCACGGGATCATCCTATACGCTTACCCAGCCCGGAACATACTGGGTTAATGTATCCGTCAGCAGCTGCACCAGTTCCGATACGCTTCATGTTGCCTACAGCAATTATCCTGTTGTGGATATCGGCAACGATACGACTTTATGCCAGGGGACTGCATACTTGCTCGACGCCACTGTTTCAGGAGGATCATATTTATGGCAGGACAATACTTCAGATTCTGTATTTACGGTGACGCAGCCGGGTACTTACTGGGTCACTGTAACGGTAGCTCATTGCGGCAGCACCGATTCGGTTATTGTGAACTACAAACCTTCCCCGGTTGCCGACATCGGTAATGACACCCTGCTCTGCCCGGGCAATACCCTTTTGCTGGATGCCACTTCCGTTAATGCTACATACCTTTGGCAGGATGGATCGCAGGACTCCATGTACACTGTTACGGCATCAGGTTCATACTGGGTAACGGTAACCGTAAACGATTGCAGCGATGCTGATTCTGTAACTATCAGCTATAAAACCATTCCCGTGGTCGACCTGGGATCAGACACTTCGGTCTGTGACGGAACAACCATTGTGCTTGACGCCACAAATCCCAATGCGAATTATCTCTGGCAGGACGGATCAACAACAGCTGTTTTTTCACTTTCATCAGCCGGAACATACTGGGTTGAAGTGACTGCTGACCAGTGTAAATCTTCAGATACGGTGCGCATTGACAACACCGACTGTGAAGTGCAGCTCCAGATGCCAAATGTATTTACTCCCAATGGTGACGGCATGAACGACCTCTACCTGCCTGTTGTGATCAAAGGAATACAACAGGGCAGCATTGTCATTTATAACAGATGGGGTCTTAAGATATATGAAAGCAGCAATTTGAATGCGGGATGGAATGGAAAATTCAAAAACTCCTATTGCCCGGGAGGTGACTATTACTGGTTTGTAAATTATACCGGCATTAACAAAAGTGAAAATAAAATTTCCGGTTTCCTGACACTGATCCGATAGTGTTGCTTTTAATCCTCAGACATTCAGCTGCAATTCAATCGGACAATGATCACTGCCCATCACCTGCATGTGTATGCCTGCATGTTTAACCATGGGAACCATTTCAGAAGAAACAAAAAAGTAATCGATCCGCCAGCCTACATTCCTTTCCCTGGCACGGGTGATTTGGTCCCAATAGGTATATTGTTCGGGCTCCTGGTTGTACTTGCGGAAAATATCAATGTAATCCATTTCAACGATCTTATCGATCCAGGCTCTTTCCTCCGGTAAAAATCCTGATGTACGCTGATTCTGCTGCGGGCGTGCAAGGTCAATTTCCTTATGCGCCGTATTGTAATCCCCGCAGATGACAATGTGCTTTTTATTTTTTCTCAATTCCTGCGTCCGCTGAAAAAGTGCTTCATAAAAATCAAGCTTGTACCTGACCCTTTCAGGACCTCTTCCACCATTGGGAAAATATACGCAGAATAAAACAAATTTTTCAAACTCCATTTCAATCACCCGGCCTTCTGAATCAAATAAAGGCATATTGAACCCGGCTTTAACCGAAACAGGCTTAACTCTTGTATAGATGGCAACTCCTGAATAACCTTTTTTCTCAGCCGAATAAAAATAACTCTGGTAATCTTTGAACTTCAGCATCTGCTCTTCGAGCTGGTCGCGCTGAGCCTTTGTTTCCTGCAAACATAAAACGTCAGGCATTTCCTTTTCAAACCATTCGGGGAATCCTTTTTTCCAGATGGCCCTGATGCCATTGACGTTCCAGCAAAGTATACGCATATTGTTATCTTTTTATCAAAGCTGCTTCCGCAGCACAATTCTGAAGGTAGTGCCTTTGTTCAGCTCCGAGCTCTTCACAAAGATCTGCCCGTTATGATATTCTTCAATGATCCTTTTTGAAAGTGAAAGTCCAAGCCCCCAGCCCCTGGCTTTCGACGTATAGCCCGGCTTGAATACCGTTTTGTATTTCGATTTCTGAATCCCTTTGCCTGAATCGCTGATGTCGATATACAGGAACTGCTGCTGGTCGGTAACGGTAATATTGATCTGTCCGCTTCCTTCCATGGCGTCAATGGCATTCTTGAAAATGTTCTCAAGCACCCATTCAAACAGGGGAACATTGATAGGCGCATAACAGGCATGGTTGGGCATGGAAACAAGGTTGATTCCCACCCGAGAAGAAGAACGTGTTTTGATGTAATTGATGGAGTTCTGAAGCACTTCCATCAGGTTTTCCTTTTTCAGGGCTGGCGCTGATCCTATCTTTGAAAAACGTTCCGTGATTGTATTCAGCCTGCTGATGTCCTTTTCGATCTCCCCCAGATGCTCCGGCTGCTTTTGCTGTCCTTTCAGGTATTCAACCCAGGCCATGAGCGATGAAAGCGGTGTTCCAAGCTGGTGGGCCGTTTCCTTTGCCATGCCTACCCATACCTGGTTTTGTTCAGCCTTGCGGGAGGTGCTGAAGGCCAGGTAGGAAACAAAAACAAACAGGGCGATGACGGCCAGCTGAAAATACGGGTAATACCTGAGCTGGTTGAGCAGCATGGAATCTTTATAGTACACATAGTTCTTCTCCTCATTCTTACCGAACTTGATCACAATGGGATCGTGCTGCTGGCGCATGATGGCGATCTGTTTAGCCATATACGCTGGATCAAGCCTTTTAACGGAATCCAGGTTACGGTCGGAGTTGATCCTGCCGCTGTCGTTGGTCAGGATCATCGGGATAGTCGAATTATTCTTGATCACCTCCAGGGCAAAGCTGATGTCACCGGCATCCGGTGCTATATCCGACAGCTGCCTGACGCCCTCTGCACACAATTCCACGTTTTTCTTCTCCTGCTCAGAAAGCTTTTTCACCAGGCTGTTGGTGTACCAGAGCGAAGCAATGCCAATAGCCATGGCGGCCACCAGTAAAAGCAGCTTCCACCGTTGTTTTCTTGTATAAATATTCACTTGCCCAGGCCTTATTCTTACTGCAATATTAAATTAATTTTTCAGTATTGCCTGCTTAAAAAGTGGACGGGAACCTTAACCCATTGATTTTTTGGCTTTTTAGGCCGGTACGGCCCGCCCTTGTTGATTTATTCCTGTAAGATGCTTGTTCCGCAACAAAAGCTTATTGAATTTCATCATCCGTATCATAATCGATCTCCAGTTCGTCGGTTTTTTTCTTGCCGGCCTGCTTTACGGGTGCAACCGAATCCTTTTTGAACCACCCGAACTCTTCTCTTAACACGTTCTTCAGCGTCACTTTTTCATCCCTGATGTCCTTTTCAATTTTCTCTTCCACCGACTGATTGTCGTATGTGAATTTTGGATTCTTCATCGGACCATGCATGCGCAGGTAAATGGCTGTCCTGCCCAGGCTGTCGTCCTCGATCACTCCGAACTCCGTATTCTGTTCCTTCACTTTTTTTCCTAGCAGCTGCGACAATAAAAGTTTGATCCTGTAGTCAACCATGTTGCTGAAAGTATGTGTGCCGCTTGCCGTGAGATTCAATGCACTTGTTTTGATCTCCATGGACGGGAAGTAGATGGTCCTGTTTTTTATTTCAACCTGGTTTTTAAGTGTGGAGAATTTGATGTTCTTCAGATCCGCACCTTTCACATACTTCGCAAGCGCCTGCGTGGGTTCGAAATTGATCAGCTCGCCGTTTTCAATGGTCAGATCGGCTTTCGTATATACCTTATCCACGTTGCAGTCAAGTGCGGATGACCAAACCGATACAAAACGGACTTCTGCCGTGGCTTCCCCTTTCAGGTTTTTTTCGGTAATGATGTCCTGGCCAAAATCTCCCATCTGGTAAAACAGTTTGGTGATGCTGATGCTTTTCACGCTTGCATCTATGGAGATGAGGATGCTGTCGTTGCGGGAAGCATTCATGCTGCCTTTGAGGAGTGTAGTTCCATCCATGCTGCTGAATTTCAGGTTGTCGGTGGATAATACGCCACCGGAAAGGCTTATCCTTCCTGTCAGTGCCGATGATTCAAATTTCTGAAAATGAAACATGCCCACTTCCAGCTGCACCTGCGCATTAAGCTTATCTGAAAAATGAACTTTGTAAACAGTATCCTTTTGGGCAGGGGTTTCTTTTTTTTCAAGCAGCTCATCCAGATTTATCTCCCTGGAAACAAGACTTGCATTGATGCTCAGGTTTTCGTCAGGGAAAAAGATAAAAGAAATAACATTGGTAAACGTGCCGTTTAAAGCAAAATCGCTGTTCCCGATCTTCCCTTTAAAATCTCTTACCTCCACGCCATTCGATGCAACTACAAACTTTCCGTTAAAATCCCGGAAGGCTGCCGGCTTTTGTTTGAGCCTGAAATCAAGACTTTTCACATCCACCATTCCTGATGCTTTGTACGTTAAAAGTTTCCCAACCTTACCTGAGAAGGAAATATCAGCTGCTATTTCTCCGCTCATCGTTTCCACAGTATCCGGTTTGAGATAATCAGCAAGCATCGATATATCCATTGTTCCCCTGAGGCTGAATTTCAGATATGGTTTTGAAAAATCAGTCAGCTCCAGGCTTCCCCTGACCGGCCGGCCGCCAAGCTCGGCGCTGAAGTCATTGACGGAAAGAAATGTTTCGGGAACGGATTTGCTTTTCCTGTTTGTGTAAAAACCTTTGAAATTAACCTGCCGCAATGCATTTCCTCCCTTTTTTGGTATGACCGATACCCGGTCGGCACCGAAAGTGATCTCCGTCAGCGCACTGCTGTTTTCATTTACCAGGCCTTTGATGCGCATGTCGAATGTAACGGTTCCCTTATACGTATATGCATCCTTTTTTTGCAACGCATGGTGAGACAGCAGGCTTAAAAGCATCTCCGGTCCGCTTCCGGGTGATGTCACCCTGATGTCGGTTATCAGCCCTTCCTCCGTCTGATGCAGGCTTCCGTTGAGCGAAAAGTTCAGCTCATCCAGCTTCAGCGAAGAAGAAATGATCGAATATGTTTTTGTTGCATTATCAATTTTCATTGCAAGGGTGAATGAAGCCTTTTTATTCCTGAGGTAATTTATTCCGCCCGCCCGGAAATAGCCAAGGTGCAACGCTGCCTCCGCTTCCAGATCAAACTGCCGGTTGCTGAATGCGCCATGAAGCGAGCCATCCGCTATGCTGGTGAGAAATGCAATTCCCTTATGATCGTCTGTGTAAACGATCCTGGTGTCTTTAATAATAACTTTTTCCAGCCTGATGGCGCCCGATGCATGTTGTGAAGGAAGTGAATCTTCTTTCCAGATTTCATAGTTGCGCGCTCCGTTGCTGTCTGTCCCCGGCCTGATCACAGCATTTTCCAGCAGGATGCGGGTAATTGAAAAATCAGCAGAAAAAAGTTGCGAGTAACTCAGCAGGAAGGATATTTTTTTTGCGTACAGCAGCGTATCGGGATGTACGCGGTTTTTTTCCCTGATAAATACTTCTTCAAAAACAAGGGAGGCTGACGGAAAATTTTTGAACAGGGAGAAATCAATTTCCTTTACGTCAACCGGTGTGCTTAGTTTTTTATTTATAGCCGAGATTACCATGGCTTTCACACGATCTGAATAAAACCAGGAGACCGTAACTGCAACCAGGAGAACAAGGGCAATAAAAAAAGCGGAAAACAGAACTATTTTTCTGGCCATAATCTCATCCCGGGCTAATCAGTGCAAAGTAACGTTGCGGTGATGATAATGCAAATAAGGACTTATTATTGTTTTTCAACGGCTGCAAAAAAAAATGCCCTGTTGTGGCAGGACATTTTTTTATTTTTCTGAATGTTGATCAGGCAAATCGTTTCGCCACTTCATTCCAGTTAACAACGTTCCAGAATGCAGTAATATAATCAGGCCGGCGGTTTTGATAGTTCAGGTAATAGGCATGCTCCCAAACATCCATCCCAAGTATGGGTGTCCCTTTGATTTCTGCAATATCCATTAAAGGGTTGTCCTGGTTGGGAGTGGAACCTACTTCGAGCTTTCCTGCTGCATTTTTTATCAGCCAGGCCCATCCTGATCCAAAACGTGTTGTTCCTGCGGTGGCAAAACGCGTCTTAAAATCGTCGAAGCTGCCAAAAGCGGCATTGATGGCTTCAGCCAGTGCACCCGAAGGACTGCCACCGGCTTTGGGACCCATCACAGTCCAGAAAAGCGAGTGATTGTAGTGTCCGCCACCGTTATTCCGCACAGCGGCAGGATACTTCGAGATGTTTTTACAGATCTCTTCAATGCTAAGCTTCTCCGCATCTGAATTAACAATCGCTGCATTAAGATTGGTTACATACGCCTGGTGATGCTTGCCATGATGAATTTCCATGGTTTTGGCATCGATGTGGGGTTCAAGCGCTTTAAAATCATAGGGAAGGGCAGGTAATGTGAAAGCCATAAGATTTGTTTTTTAGTTGGTTGAAAATCAGTTATGATAACAAGACAAAACTAATAAAAGTTTTTGAGCCATCGCTTTGCATTATCATCCGGGATCAGAAATAATTTATTGAATTGCACCTGCATTTACCGGTTCATCTCCTGTAAAGGCCGGAGAAACCACTGATTGATTTGACTTTGCTTTTGAATCATTTTATGCATTAATTTGATCTGTATAATTATGCATGCCTGAAACAATCAGTGATAAAACCGTTTTTTCGTTGCTCGAGGTTTCCTTAAGCGTCAGGAAAACGCTGGCCGAAAGGTATACCAGCGCATTCTGGGTAACAGCTGAAATGAACAAGCTGAATCATTACCCGCAGTCCGGCCATTGTTACCCCGAGCTGGTTGAAAAGGCGGATGGGAAAGTGGTGGCACAATTGCGCGGAATCCTGTGGAAGACTGATTACGTTCGCATCGATACCCGGTTTCAGCAGGTGCTCAAAGAACCTTTACGAAACGGAATAAAAATACTTTTCTGCGCCAAAATCACCTTTGATCCTGCACACGGACTCAGCCTGACAATCCTCGACATAGATCCGGTGTATTCTTTGGGAGAGCTGGAGAAAGAAAAAATGGAAACCATTGGCAGGCTGAAGAAAGATAACATGTACGACAAAAACCGGCTGCTCCCTTTTCCGCTGCTGCCCAAGCGGATTGCATTGATTTCCGTGGAAACCAGCAAGGGATATGCTGATTTTCTCAGCATCCTGGACGGAAATGAATGGGGATACCATTTTTTTCATATGCTTTTTCCTGCTTTGCTGCAGGGTGAAAAGGCCATCCCTTCTATCCGGGGTCAGCTGTCGCGTATTAAAAAAGTGATTGCGCATTTCGATGTAGTTGCCATTATCCGCGGAGGCGGTGGTGACGTGGGCCTGTCGTGCTACAACAATTACCTGCTGGCAAAAGACATAGCAAATTTTCCAATCCCTGTGCTGACGGGCATCGGGCATGCCACCAATGAAACTGTTGCAGAAATGATCTCCTATAAAAATGCCATCACCCCAACTGCCCTTGCAGGATTCCTGATCCAGTCATTCCACAATTTTGCATTTCCGTTACAGCAGGCCGGCGAGCTCATTTCATCCAAACCGCGTGAACTGATCAGGGAGCAACACAGTGTTTTTTCAGGGCTTGTTAAGGATTTTAAAAGTGCTGCCGCACGCACGATCGTACAAAACAAAAACCAGTTGCAGCATGCAGCAGTATCTTTGTTTCAACAATCGAGATTTACATTCAACAAAGAAAAAGAGCGTCATGCACTCATTCCGGTGCGGATCGGGAAAGGAGTCCGTTATCTGCACCAGCAGCGGCACCATGATTTAAAAAGACTGAGCAATGATATTAACAGGAGCGCACTGTCGTTTACGGCAGCTGCATCAAAGGACCTGCATCACTTCGAACGAATCATCACCAGTCTTGATCCTGCTCATGTGCTTACGCGTGGATACAGCATCGCACGGATTAATGGCAAAGTGGTTAACAGCATCAGCGATGCAAAGCCGGGTGATGCGCTTGTATCAGAATTCAGGGACGGGAAAATTACCGGGAGGATTGAAAGTATTAATGAAAAAGAAAAACAATGAATAATAAACCAGGATATTCAGAAGCTTTTGAAGAGCTTCAGCAGATCGTAAGCGAAATTGAAGAAGGGGAAATTTCCATTGATGTACTGTCGGAAAAGGTGAAGCGTGCAGCCGTTTTAATAAAGATCTGCAAAGAAAAGCTGACCTCCACGGAAGAAGACGTCAATAAAATCTTAAAAACCCTGGAAGGGGATGATAAAGCATAGCCCTGAAAATTAAGGTGATCCATGCCGATCTTTTAAATTATCTTTGCATGGCTGTTCCTGACCGGTTAATTGCTTTCAGCACATTATGAAAATTTATCATTCCATCCGGGAATTCAAACCTGTCCGTAATGCCGTGGTTACGATCGGGACATTCGACGGTGTCCATGTCGGTCATCAGAAGATCATTGCCAGGCTTCTTGAAATTGCTGCAGAAACAAACGGCGAAGTGGTGCTGCTGACATTTTTTCCCCATCCCCGAATGGTATTGTTTCCTGACGATAATGACCTGGTGCTGCTCAATACACTGGAGGAAAAGATCATGCTGCTGCGTCATTATGGTGTGCAGCATTTGCTGGTACATCCTTTTTCCATCGAATTTTCAAGGACCACTTCCACTGAATTTGTAAGAGACATCCTGGTGAACAAAATCGGAACCAAAAAGCTCGTGATCGGTTATGACCATCATTTCGGGCGCAACAGGGAAGGATCTTTCAACGACCTGCTTGAGCTTTCTTCTTTATATGGCTATGAAGTGGAGAAAATTCCCGAGCAGGATATCAACGAAGTTGCTGTAAGCTCCACCAAGATTCGCAAATCCCTCCTCAGCGGAGAAATAAAAACCGCCACATCCTTTTTGGGACATGAGTACAGCCTGGCGGGCAAGGTGGTGAAAGGCCAGCAGCTGGGCAGAACCATGGGCTTCCCGACTGCCAATATTGAAGTTCCAGAGAAATACAAGCTCATTCCCGGCAATGGTGTTTATGCCGTTACGGTTGATCTCCATGGCGACCACATAAAAGGCGTGCTGAGCATTGGCAACCGACCCACCTTCGATAATGGAGAACGGAGCATTGAAGTGCACCTCTTTAACTTTGATAAGGATATTTATGATCAGAACCTCCGGATCTATTTCAGGGAGTTTCTGAGACCTGATCTGAAGTTTGAGAGTGCAGAAGCGCTTCGCATGCAGATGCTTCAGGACAGGGATGAGGCCATAAAACAATTGTCCTGAGCCATTCGTTAAACCTTCCTGATGCTATTATGATTCATACCAAATATATCATACTTGCCGGTTTCCTGTTTTCAGGAACAGCTGCGATTGCACAACAGGAGGGCACCGATCCGCCCGCTGCTGTTGCTGAGATCAGGGTATTTACCAGTCTTTCCGAAGCGCTCAGGCAGCCCGATTCAGTTTATATCCTGGATCTTAGCAGGAAAAAGCTGAAAGAAGTTCCTCCTGAAATCGCCCGGTTAAAGAATCTGCAGGAATTGAACCTGAGCAAAAACAAGCTTAAAACGTTACCACCTCATATTGGCAAGCTCACCAACCTGGTTACGCTCAAAGCATCCAACAATGACCTTACTGCACTGCCACCTGAAATAGGAGGATTGCAGTCGCTGAAACACCTGGAGCTGAACCGCAACCTGATCGTTACTTTGCCTGCTGAAATCGGCCTCCTTGAAAACCTGGAAAGCCTGGAGCTGTGGGACAATGAAATTGACAGCCTGCCTGAAACGATGTCGAAACTGAAAAGGCTGCAGGTGCTGGAATTGCGTGGAATCCTTTTTACAGATGAAGAACAGCATGCAATCCGGAAGATGGTCCCTGAATGCAGGGTTTATTTTTCACCCAGCTGTCTTTGTCACGATTGATCTTTATTCGATCAGGTTCAGCTTGATGGTATTGGTCGTGCCTTTTTCATGTAAAGGTGTGCTGGCTACGTGAATCACCAGGTCCTTTGTTTTAACAAACTGTTGCTGGCGTAAAAAAGCTTTGATATCGCTGATGGTGACGTCCGTGCTTACATATTTATCATAATAAAAACCCTGCACGCCCCACACCAGGCTGAGCATGTTAAGCAGCGATTTATTGTCGGTGAATACCATGATGCTGGCTTTTGGCCGCTGGCTGGCTATACGAAAAGCGGAATATCCTGAATGTGTCATCACTGAAATGCAGACGGCATCGGCATGCTTGGCCATCATGCATGCATTGTAGCAGATGGTGTCTGAAACAAAAGAATCGGTATGCTGCTCCGGTCTTTTGTCACGATAATAAATCTCCATCTTGGTTTCGCTGAGATGAATAATTTTATACATGGCTTCAATGACTTCCACAGGATATTTTCCAACCGAAGTTTCTGCGCTCAGCATCAGGGCATCCGCCCCGTCGAGTAAGGCATTGGCTACATCATTTACTTCAGCGCGTGTCGGCCTGAAATTGGTGATCATGCTCTCCATCATTTGCGTTGCAATGATGACAGGTTTGGATGCTTCGATACAACTTGCCACAAGCATTTTCTGAATCAGCGGAACCTGTTCCATCGGCATTTCAACGCCCAGATCACCACGAGCCACCATCAGTCCGTCTGTTTCTTCAATAATTGCCGTAATATCAATGAGCGCTTCAGGCTTTTCAATTTTTGCAATGACCTTGGCCTGCTTGTTACGATCAGCTATTATCTTTTTCAGTGAAATGATGTCGGAGGCTGATCTCACGAACGACAGCCCGATCCATTCCACATTATGGTCAAGCGCAAACTGCAGATCGGCAAGGTCTTTTTCAGTCAGTGATGGCAGTGAAATTTTAGTGTCTGGAAGGTTGATCCCCTTGCGGGATGAAAGCACACCCCCGTGAATAACCTGCGTAATCACTTTTTCATTCCCAACGACTTCCATGACTTTCAGGGCAATCTTGCCATCGTCGACAAGAATCGTTTCACCGGGTTGCACATCCTGGCAGATGGAAGGATACTGAACAAAAATTTCGCGGACACCTGTATGATCTTTGCTGGTGGTAAGCGTTAGCTCCTCCCCGTCGTTGAGCAGGATCTCCGAATTTAACACTTCGCCTATACGAAGTTTGGGTCCCTGCAGGTCGTACAGGATGGCCACGTGAAGTCCTTTTTCATTGTTGATCTCTCTGACCGTAGTAATGATCTCCTTCTGCAGCTCATGGTTGCCATGCGATCCGTTGATGCGGCAGACATTCACGCCTGCCCTGATAAGCTGTTCCAGTATTTCTTTGGAGGAAGAGGAAGGTCCGATGGTGGCTACGATCTTCGTCCGGTTGGTTATCTTTTCTTTCATTTCAGGCATGGTCAGCTTAAGTAAAGGAGGTTTTCTCTTGATTTGAATTTTTCATACGCTATCGGATACGCTCCCGTGATGACCTCCGTAATACGAAGCCTTTTTATCACCAGCCCGGCATCAAACCCGCTGCCGGGATTTTTGACAATAAACAGGTAGTCCACATTTTTGATCTCCGGAAAAAACCAGGCATTGCTTCCTTTATTTCCGATGAGAATAAATTGCTCCGGTTCTCCCTCCTCATCCTTAAAGATGGAAAATGAAGTGTCGTCCCCCTGTTTGTTCATCACCATCATAAGATCATCCGCCCGTGCAAAGTTCATCAGCAGGGTTTTATTTATACAATGACACAGCCTGTAGTCCTTGATGCTGCTCACAATCCCGATTACTTCAAAGGGATATTCATACTGCACTTTTAAAATTGTCCTGGTCATTCTGCAAAAAACAGCTTTCAAACCTACCCATTTCCCTTAAAATCTCAAAAAAAAAGAAAATGGCGCTAAAAAAGCAGGCCGGAACATTTCTACGTTCCGGCCCGCAACCAATACAAGGAAACTATTATTTAATCCAAAACAAGCTTTTTGTTTTCAATACCATCGGGTGACATAAGTCGGATCAGGTAAACGCCTTTTGGGAGGTTAAGCAATTGCAGGTCGAATTTATTTTCTCCCTGACTGCAGGCATACCGGTCTTTCTTAATGAGCTTGCCGGTGAAGTCGCTAAGCTCCATTTCATACACAACATCATTCAATGCATTAATGCTGATGGTGGTATGATCGTTTGCCGGATTGGGATACACATCGATCAAGGCTGACAGATCAGAACCTTCTTCATTGATGATGCTCAATCCGAATGGCCCTGTTGATTCAGCTTCTGAATTTCTGAAGTACGGTGTGGTGAATGCTGCTGTTGCACTCCACGCTGTCACTGTGCCTCCGCAAATGGAACGCACCCACCAGTTATAAGTCCGTCCGGGTGTGAGGCCTGTTGCATTTACACTGTGAAGTGATCCGACGAATTTGCCGGAAGCAACTCCGCCGGTTACCATGTTCTGTAACTTGACTTCAAACGTATCTGCCACAATGGATTGTCCCCAGTTGAGCGTGGCCTTGGTCCGGGAAATACTTGTTGTGGTAAGACCCGTTGGTACAGGGCAGCTGGTACAGTTGGTCACCAATACAGTTACCGGGGTGGAAGTTGCCGAGCACGAACCACTGTAAGCGGTTACGGTATACGTTCCTGAAGTGGTGATAAAGATGGCATTGGCATTCTGTCCGTTTGGCAACCATACATAGCTTGATCCTCCGGAAGCATATAGTGTTACGTTTCCACCCTGGCAGAAAGTAAGCGGACCTGAAGCAGTGATGTTTGCCGAGATGCCTGTTGTTACGGTCACGTTGGTTGCTGCTGACGTATTGGAGCAACCGCTTGCATTGGTTACCCTGACGGAATAATTTCCTGCTGTGGTTACGGTAATGCTTTGTGTAGTCTGATTTCCGGGCGACCAGAGGTAACTGCTTCCTGAGCTGGCCGTGAGCGTTACGCTGCCTCCCGAACAGAATGACGTGCTTCCGCTTGCTGTGATGGTGGCTGTCGGCAACGGATTAACCGTTACCACTTTGGCCGGTGCGGTTCCAACGCCGCCGATCACGCAGGAATAAGATCCTGAAGTGGTCACGGTAATGGACTTGGTATTGGCACCGTTCGACCAGCTGTAGCTTGATCCGGTGCTTGCAGTAAGCGTAACTGATCCGCCCTGGCAGAAAGTCAGCGGGCCGCTGGCTGTAATGTTTGCTGCTCCGGAGGTAACAGTAACCACCGTGCCTGCTGAAGTGGCAGAGCAGCCGTTGCTGTTAGTAACCCGTACAGTATACGTTCCTGAAGCATTCACACTGATCGACTGGGTAGTCTGGCTACCCGGGCTCCACAGGTAAGCTGATCCGGCTGAAGAAGTAAGTGTTACACTGCCTCCGCTGGCAAAAGTGAGCGGACCGCTTGCGGAAATGGTTGCCGAAGGAAGCGGGTTCACCGTTACAACCACTGCAGATGCAGTTCCAACTCCGCCGATCACACAGGAATAGCTTCCTGAAGCAGTTACGGTAATGGACTTGGTATTGGCGCCGTTCGACCAGCTGTAGCTTGATCCGGTGGTTGCAGTAAGGACCACTGATCCGCCCTGGCAGAAAGTGGTAGGACCGCTGGCAGTAATCGTTGCTGATCCTGTGGTCACCGATACAACGGTTCCGGCTGAAGTGGCCGAGCATCCGCTGCTGTTAGTAACTCTTACAGTATACGTTCCTGAGGAAGTCACTGTTTTCGACTGCGTGGTCTGTCCTCCGGGTGACCAGAGATAGGAGCTTCCGGATGAAGCCGTCAGCACCACGCTGCCACCGCTTGGGAAAGAAGTGGGGCCGTTGGCCGTGATGGTGGCAACAGGCAGTGAGTTAACAGTTACTGTGGTGTTCACCGAGTTGGCTGAGCATCCGCTGGCATTCGTTACCTTCACTGAATAGGAACCTCCTGCCGTGACGTTGATGGTTTGTGTGGTTTGATTACCCGGTGTCCACAGATAAGATGATCCGCTGCTGGCCGTCAGGTTCACGCTTCCGCCCTGGCAGAAAGTAGTGCTTCCGCCCGCAGTGATCGCAGCTGTAGGAAGTGTATTTACAATAACATTGGTATTGGAAGAAGTGGCTGAACAGCCTCCTGCATTAGTAACCTTTACATTATACGATCCCTGTGATCCAACAGTAATGGCCTGCGTGGTTGCACCATTGGACCATAAATAAGATGTTCCGCTGCTGGCTGTTAATGTTACGGTGCTTCCCTGGCAGATGCTCGTGGGTCCGTTAGCGGTGATAGTTGCAGTCGGAGCTGAAGTTACTGTGACAGTTACAGGTGAAGATGTTGCACTTCCGCTTGCTGTAACCACATTAACTGTAAAGGTGCCTGCTGAAGTTACATTGATTGACTGTGTTGTTGCACCATTGCTCCAGGAATAGGATGTGCCCGCATTGGCAGTTAAGGTTACGCTGCCACCTGGACAGATTGTCGTGCTGCCGCTTGGCGTGATGGTAGCTATTGCACCTGAACAGGGGTTGGTTACATTGGGATATGCTGCATTGTTGGTTGAAATGGTGATCTTGTCTATTTCAAGCTTGGTGTTTGTCGGAGTCAGCGTCAGGGTATGGTTCTGCAATGAAAGGCTGGAATAAGTAATATTCTGCTGATTGGAAGTATTGATCCTGTACCAGGTCCAGTTGGTATCACGAACGCAGTCCATCACCTGAGTTGAATTGTTGTCAAGCTGTGTGGTAAGTCCGGTAGTGCTTCCATCCTTGCTTCTCATCCGCACCCACAGGTAATAGTTGGAAGTGGAAGTGCCCCTTGGTGTGAAGTTATATACTACGCTCGACACTGAATTGAATGCAACTGCACTGGTAAAGTTGGTAAAGTTGCCTGCAGGCGTTCCGGCTGGAACATAGGTTTTGATCACCGCATTGGAATTGGTATTGTCGAAAAGCTCGGCTTCTATATTAAAATCGCGTGTCCATTTGTAAGGATGCTTGTTCTCATGCCATTCATCAAGCTGATAGAAAACAGGTGCTGACGCATTTGTTTTGTCATATACATAGGTGCTTCCCTGTCTCCTTACCCTGAATGTAATGTTCTGGCCGTCGAGTGTGATGGTTGCATTCCCGGTCAGCTCAGCTCCACCCAGCATACTGTTATTCGGCTGAATGGTTCCGGTAATGGCATAACGGTTAACCGTATTTGATTTCCTTACCACAATAAGCTTGCGCAAGTCACCTGATTTAAAGGAATAACCGGGGAGTACAGGGTTGATGTAATCACTTGGAATATCTCCGTTCATAACGGTTCCGTTCCTGAAGAGGTCTTCGTACCTGCTTGTTACACCCTGGGCAAGTGCCGGCATTACTGCCTGCCATGCATAAGAAGCAGGATTTGCATACGGTATGGCAATGTTAAAGAATGCAGGGAAGTAGAACTCTGCGCCTACCATGGCCATGCATTTCAACAGGCCAAGGTATTGTGCAGGACGTACGTTGTTTTCATCATTGTTATCCCAGCCCGGTGAAACGAAAGGAGAGAAATACTTGTCGCCAAGCGGCAGCTCACCGTTGCGCGACTCCACAACCCACTGCCATCCGTGCCATGCACCCTGCCAGTTCCTCCAGTTATTGGGGTACCTTACATAAACATCCGGTGTGGAATAGTATATTCCGTTGATGGGGGTCTGGATAAAACGTGTTTCGCTGAATTTATGGCTCCAGGTAGACTGACCGCAGAGCTGGTAGTCTAAAAACTTAGTATTGGCAAGCCCTGGCAGGGTCATGAACTGATCGCGGTAAGTGTTCACAACTCGTTTTTTCCTGTTTCCCTGGTAAGTGGCCCAGTCCAGTCCGGTTGAATTCTTGTCACTCACTACAGCAGGATCCATGGCCATGGCATTCTGCGTATGGAGCGGAATAACCTCACCATTATCATTAATATAGTTAAGCGGACGGGTAAGTGCATTCAACAGCGACTGCATATAGAACTTTTGTGTGAGACCATCATTTACAATGGAATCGAGGGGTGCTGCCGGGCTCCAGTATTTATCGTTGGTTACGTTTCCGTTCTTATCAATAAACTGGCCGCTTGAATTGCGCAAGTAGTGACTATTGGGCATGGTAGTCGACCAAATATAAGGTCCGGGAGAAGCTTTGCCGATTGTGTTGGGACGTATCTGTGCCCAGAAGGTAATAGCCGCACAGGGATATTGTGGATTTTGATTGCATTGATTGACCCAGGCTCCTGAAAACTTGTTCAGGTCGTTGTAATCCTGGTACCCTGTTGTATTCTGTGAAGCCACCAGGTTAAAGTTGAAGTTTTTGGCCAGCTCCATATTAATGGTAAGGCTGTTAGCAACTGCCTGGGCATAAGTGGCACTTGTCGACTGCCATCCACCAAAATAGGATTGATCCATCCAGCTGAAATTTGGGAGTAACGTGTGCCCTGGTTTATAGCGTGGGGTGGGGAATGATTTGAGCTGATCAATTGCAGTTACTGTGTAATTTGGGTGACCCGGACCATATTCATCAGGATCAAGACCCGCTGTTACAGGTCCTGCAGCCGGAGGTGCCGTGCTGGTCCAGTTAAAGCTGTAATGCTGGTGGTTGACGATTGCATTCTGGTAATGCTGATAGATCATGTTCGGATGAAGTGCATACTTATAGATTGCAATTTCATCCATATCGCCGAAAACTTTAAGATAGTTGGAAGATGAGTTAAAGTAGAAATCGCGCTGAACGGAGGCTGTATTTGGGAAATATCCCGTAGCTGTGGTCTTTGAAAATCCTGAAGGACAGGTTCCGTCCACAAAAACCTGCTTAAGTCCGGTGTTCGCGCTGTACCGGAAAACAAAATGGTGCCAGCCGCCATCCACATAGTAGCCATATTCCTTCTTACCAATACCATCCAAAGGAATCAGCAGTTCATCAAAGACCGCCTGGCCGTTTGAAGTGATGGTTGTATAAAAATGGATGTTTGGATAATCCATCCTGGCTCCTATAGCCCCGTCGAACCGGCCAAAAAAATTGGTTACATTGAATCCCTGACCCGGACGGAATAAAAATTCTATCGTAAATGAAGAATCAACCCCGAAAATACCTCCTTTAATAATAGAAGTAGTGGTGGTATTCAGTGTCATGTATTTTCCTACTCCAACACCACCTGCATTATTATTAATAGCATACGTGCTTTGATAATAATTAGGATCAAGATTAAAAACATTCATGGAGTCCTTCAGCGAAAGGGCGTTCTCAAAAGTCCAATAACTGAACGGACTGTAAGTCTGTGCTTTTGCCGGTTTAACTAAAAGCGCTGCAATGGCTAACGCAATGCAAATGGCAAGCAAATGCCAGTTGCTGATCTTTTGGGTACTGTAATTCATTGGGATAAAGTGTTGGAGGTACTAAATTAAAATTGGTGTTGCTTTTCTTTTTCGGAATTAAATTTGTAAGGTAAATTGAACAAAATGCTTTATTTTCTTACATCGTGTCCAAATATAAGTCTAATTGTTGGAATCACAATAAGTTAGAAGCTAACAATACATAATTCATTGATTTTCAAAAAGAAAAAATAATATTTTTTATTTGTGAAGGTATTTCACCCTTTCTTTTTAAACTTTTACCAACACTATCTTACATTTAACCCAAAATTAAAAACGTTCACCCAAATATACGAACGTTCACCCAAAATCGAGTTTTTTCGAAATAATATTCTGTTTGGCTTAAAATAAAAAAAGCGCCCCGATACCGGGACGCTTTGCCAAACTCCTTTATATATTAAGGAATGCTATTCTATTATTACTTTCGATGTAGCTACATCGGCTCCGTTTGTCAGCTGGAGTAAATACACCCCACCAGTCAGCATGGACAGATCCATCACCGATTCATTCATTCCTGCTCCTGAGGTTCCTTCAAGCTTAATGAGTATTCTTCCTGCCAGATCGGTAAGCCGCAGTGAATACGGTGCCGGTTCCGGACTGTTGAACTGTATGGTCATATTTTCAGATGCATTTGGATTTGGGAATGCCGTCAGGTTCAGGCCGCTAAACACACCACCTTCCCTGCAGACAAAGGAAACTGCTTTGGATTTAAAGCTGCTGCTTCCGCAGGATGTATTGGCTTTCACTTTGATGTTACCTGCAGTGGTGGCAAAATTAACAGTGACTGAAGCTGAAGTAGTTGTAAACATAGCTGTCAGCGAAGTGACCACACCATCTGAAAAGCGTGATCCATTGGGTCCCGACCAGGTATAAGTTACTGCACCCGGCACAGGTACAATCGAATACGGAACTCCCGCCTGGCTGATGCAAACCCCTGCCGCTCCTGTTATCGTGCCCGGAGTGGCCGGTACGGCTTTCACATAAAGCGCACGTGCAGGACTTACACCACAACCATTTGAGGCAGTAACCCGAAGACTGTCCGTTGTAAAGCCGGGACTGAAATCAGCGGTTATCGCCGCATTGCCCTGACCTGAAGCAACAGTTGCATTGGCAGTTATAAATGACCAGTTATAAACCATACCGTTCACAGCCGTAACATTAAATGGTACGCCTGATGTCAGGCAAAGGCCTGCTGACTGACCGGTAATGGCCGAAGGCTTGGCAGGCGTATTCCTGGTAATGGGCTTGGTCCGTGGCTGGCTGCTGCCGCAGGTATTATTTGCGGTGACAGATAAATTCCCTGAAGCTGTAAATCCTGCATTATAATCAACCACTACCTGCTTCGTTCCCTGGCCTGATGAAATGACCCCGCCCGCAGGAGGCGTCCAGGTATAGGAAGTTGCACCTGAAACAAGAGCGATTTTATAGGTTTTTGAATCTCCAGGACAGATCTTGGTGGTACCGCCAACCTGCGTGATGGTTCCGGGTTGGGCAGGAGCCGTACAGCTGGTAACTGTCGTCTGCTGAACCGAAGTATTGCTGCATCCGTTTGCATCTGTATAGGAGTACGTGATATTATAAGGCCCTCCAACTCCTGCAGCTGCGGGATCAAATACATTTCCAGTGATGCCTGCACCTGAAAAAATTCCACCCGTTGGTGAGCCTGTCAGCGTCGCTGAAGGACTTGCTGTTGTATAATTCGCCGCCAGCCCGCTGAATGAAACCAATGGAAGCGGGTTCACTGTTATCGAATCGGGCGGGGTTGTATTACTGCAGCCGTTTGAATCAGTATAACTATAGGTATACATCGTGGTGGGGCCCGAATATGGATTTGCCACACTGAAATTTCCTCCTGCAGGATTTCCGGTCAGAACAGCTGGTGTACCCTGGCACACCGCTACATCACCGCCGGTGCTTACTGTTGGAAGCGGATTCACTGTAACCTGCAACGGCGAAGAAGTGCTGGAGCACGTCCCCTGGAAAATGGTCACCGCATAAGCTCCGGAAGTGGTAGCCAGGTAATTAACTGCTGTCTGACCAGGGATCGGGCCTCCATTAACCAGCCATTGGTATGTATATGACAATCCTGTATTGGCTGTAAGCAGCACCGATCCGCCCGAACAAAAGGTGGTAGGGCCGACAGGACCAACGCCATTAAAAGGGATTGAACAAAGGGTTGCAAAATTCACTGAATTGCTGAACGATGAAGAGCCCTGTTGGCAAACAGCCTGAATTTGCCATTCATAATTAGTAAATGGTGTGAGGCTGAAGAGATTTAATGGACTTAAAGTATCTACAATATTATTCCAGGGCACAGTTCCTACAATTCGATAACGGATGTTAAAATAAATTGCGCTTCCACCCCAGTTAAACTGTGCATTGGTGCTTGTTATGCCGTTGGTAAAATTATTTGCCGGTGTATTGCATGGAGGCGGAGACGTAGAGAATAATGCAGATGGTGTAAATGCTGACTGTCCGCCTCCGGTGCAAACCGTTTGTACCTGCCATTCATAGTTCGAATTGGCCGTCAGGCCGGATGCATTATAACTTGTTGTTGCAGAAGTGCCGGTAAGCCATGTTGGATTGCCAACAATCCTGTACCTGACATTATAACTGGATGCACCGGCTACTGCGCCCCAGCTAAAAACTGCACTGGTAGACTGAATGCTGGTGGTAGAGAGGCTTCCGGGCACCAGGCAATTCACCGGCGTTGTGGTGAAATTGGTTGAAATGGTAAATATGGAATTTCCTCCTGCACAAACAGTCTGAACCTGCCATTCATAATTCAGGCCGTTGGTTAGCCCTGTTTTATTATAGAAGGTTAATGATGTGGTATCCGTAAACCAGGTGCCTGTCCCAACCTGCCGGTAACGGATGTTATAGCTGATCGCCCCGGTAACTGCGGCCCACTGGAATGTTGCCGAGGTGCTGGTAATATTAGCCGTTGACATATTTGCAGAAGGCATGCAGGTATTTCCCGTGCATGAAGTGAGGCATAATGCATTGTTGTAATTGTTTTTGATGACATTTTTAGGCTGTGTTCCGAACCCGTTGGAAAGGTTTATTCCAACACCTCCTACCAGATGGCAATAGCTCATGATGGTTCCGCCGCCAACAGGTGTGGGTGCATTGGAGCACACTCCTTCGTACCCGTATCCTGCTGTAGGACCGCAATTATCAATGGCTGTCATATTGCCATTCCACACGCAGGCATGTGTATGACGGGATCCCATCAGGTGTCCCTGTTCATGTGTTACCACCATCACACTCCATGAATAGGTCGGGAAATTGTTATAGCTTGTGTTAACTCCGCTGTAGCACTGACTGTTATCCAGGTTTCCGTTGCAAAGTCCGCTGAAACCAGCTGCTATACCTCCGCCACCGGCAAGCCCGATCAAATGACCAAGATCACCATTGAAAGAATTCCTGTTGCTCTGAAACTGCCCGAGCAGCGCCGAAGTGCTGGTTGCTGTGTACGGACTTGCAGTGTTCCAAACAAAAACTTCTGACAGCTCAACTGGGATTGAATCATTTGTATAGATGATTGCGCTCTGACTGAAAATTCCTGTCACATAATTTACCGTATTCGAAATGGTTGTTTTATTCGTATACAGATCAAAATTTACTTCCCAGAACAGACGGATGCAATTGGAAGGCATTTTGTTGGATGCCTGTAAGTCCTTTGACTTGTAATGCAGATCATCTTCAGCGGTATAACATGCTGTTGAAGGTGCAGCAGGAAGGTTTTTGTCATTATATAATACATGCATGGAAGCAGGATCATTTTCAATTTTTCCCAACACCAGATTTCCTGATGAAGGAGATGTAATAATTCCCATTACCTCATTATTAAAAATGCTGATCGATGCAAGTGAATTATTGTCGCCTGAAACAATACCCCAGTAATGCACGCCTCCTGAATAGGCGACGGCATTTCCATTATTTCCGCTGGTAGTAACCCTGAAATCAGGTGTAAAAATATCCGCTTTGTAAAGAAAAAGCTCCAATGGCGGCCCTGCATTTACGGGTATTGTCATTCTAATATTTTCAGGTGATGATGCCATGATCCCCTGTGCCTGTATGCTGTTAAAATTCAGCATGGTTGCATCAGCAACCACCTGCTGATCGTTGCTTCGCTGGAGCGATGACGGCGAGATCGTAAATAAATTTACCGGTGTGAAATTTTTTCCTTCAGTAAGCTGATCCGTAATTTTTTTTGCAATGGGTTTCAGTGCCTGCGAGTACGACATCGTCGTAACGGCCAGGGCCAGGAGAAAAAAGAAAATTTTTTTTGATTTCATGTGGGTTTTGGGTTTTGTATAGCGTTATGAATTAGATTTTTAATTATCAGGTTTGAATAAGACAAAGAAGGTATTGGGGGTGCATTTCCGAAAAACCAAAATAGCCATAATTTTCGATTTCAACAAATTAAATAGCCTGAAAGAAGCAGGAATGCGGTTGAGATACAATGAAAAAATGGAATTTCACTGTTTAGCCTCAGCAGGTATTTAATTCATTTTTTTCTTCTTTTATTTTCATGAAAAAAGCGTCCGGTTTTACACCGGGCGCTTTTTCCAAAGATGAGAATTTATTCGATAATAATTTTGGTGTTCGACGAAGCTGAACCCTTATTCAGCTGCAGCATATAAACTCCAGGTGCAAGCACGGATACATCCATCACCAGCTCATTCCCTCCTTCAGTAGCCGATCCGCTGACAGATAATAATTTTCTTCCTGCAAGATCATTTACAATCGCTTCATATTTTTCACCGCTGATCCCATTGAATTGAATTGTCATCTGGCCAGAGGAAACCGGGTTGGGATATATATGCAGCGCTGCTTCCGGTTGCGGGCCTGTTTCGCGGCAGACAATGGAAACCGTTTTCGACTTAAAGCTGCTGCTTCCGCAACTGCTGTTGGCTTTCACTTTAACAGATCCGCCGGTAGTTTTAAAATTAACAGTTACTGCATTGGCTGTTGTTGTAAATGTTGCCGTGGTTGATGTGGTTACGCCATCTGAAAATCTTGATCCCGTTGGTCCGCTCCAGGTATAACTTGCCGCTCCCGGTACAGGAACGATTGAATACGGCACCCCGGCCTGATTCAGGCAAACACCGGCAGCGCCTGTGATTGTTCCCGGAGTTGCAGGTATTGCTTTGACGTATAGCGTACGTGCAGGACTTGCCCCGCAACCATTTGAAGCAGTTACTTTCACTGAATCGGTTGTGAATCCGCCGGGAAAATCAGCAGCTATTCCGGCATTGCCCTGTCCGGACGAAACAAATGCAGGCCCGCTGTTAAACGTCCAGTTGTAAGTCATCCCGGTCACAGCGGTTACACTGAACGGAATGCCTGTTGCATTGCACAAACCTGCTGCCTGACCGGTGATGACTGATGGCTTCGCAGGGGTATTACGGGTTATCGTTTTTGTTCTCACAGGTCCCGGACCGCAGGTATTCACTGCTTCCACACTTAAAATTCCAGATGTTGCAAATCCAGCCTGGTAGCTTATGTCCACGATCCTGGTTCCCTGTCCTGACAGGATAATGGCTCCTGCAGGTGGTGTCCAGTTGTAGGAAGTGGCTCCTGATATAACTGCAACCTTATACGTTTCCACATCACCCGGACAAACCTTGGTGGTGCCTCCGGTCTGACTGATGGTTCCGGGCTGGACTGGAACCGTACAGCTGATCACTGTGGTTTGCTGCACCGATTCATTGGTGCAGCCATTTCCGTCGGTGTAGGAATACGTAATAGCATAAGGTCCGCCAACACCCGCCAGGGCAGGGTCAAAAGAATTACCCGAAATTCCAGTTCCGCTGAATGTGCCTCCGGGCGGATTGCCGGTAAGCGGTGCAGGCGAGGCATTGGAATTATAGGAGGCCGCCAGTCCGGTAAAGCTTACTGCCGGCAACGGGTTCACCGTTACCTGTGCCGTATTGCTGGTGGCGCTGCAGCCGCTGCCGTTTGTAACGGTATAAGTATATGAAGTTGAAGGGCCTGTGTAAGGATCATTGATGCTGAATACTCCTCCGGTGGGAGCTCCTGACAGACTGATAGCCGATCCGTCACATCCGGAAACATCACCTGCAACAGGCTGTGCAGGGACTGGCAGAATCGTAATGGCAAGTACAGATGCTGTTCCTGTACAATTGGCATTGGAACCTGAAACCGAAATGTTACCCGACTGTGCAACTGCTGAAAAATTAACTGTTATGGAAGAAGTCCCTGTACCCGATTGGATGGTGGCTCCTGTGGGAAGTACCCAGTTATATATTGTAGCATTTAGTATTGCTCCAACAGCATAGCTTACTGAATTGGTGCCAGCACATACGCTGGTCAGACCGGTGATGGCTCCTGCCGGATCTACTTTTGCAGAGATGACAATGTTGGTTCCATTATCGCTGCCGGTCACTACCGGGGAAGAACTCACCACCCTGATCCTGTATCCGTTTCCGCCTGGTGTTCCGGCCGGTATGACACATGAAATTGCTGCAGGTATGGTAGTCAACAACGTACCAATGCTTACCGGTGACGAAAATGAACCTGCTGCATTGGATAATTGTGCTGTGAAAACATTCCCTGCATTTGCGGTTCCATTGGTAGTGAATGCTACATTCAGCGCATCGCCTGAACAGAAGTTATTGGCAGGGAGTGCCGATGTGGTTATGGAAGAAAAAACAGCGGCAGATATTGTGAAGTTCGTATTCGATATATCAAAGAAAATGTTGTTCACTGCTTCCACTTTGATACGCGCCAGGATGGTCGAAATATTCGGAACTGTGACTGTTTCTGATCCGTCATTCGGTGTGCTTGCATGAAGGATGGTCGGGAAGGTATTTCCACCATCTGTAGACAGGGATATCTTCACATTTGCACAGCTGATCGGTGCAGCAGTAGTTCCATTCACATTCCAGGTAACTGTTTGTGTGGAGCCGCCGGGCCAGGTAACAGCCGTATTGGGAGCCGTTACGGCAAATGCTCCGCCGTTGTTGGCTACAGTAACAGCCAGCAAAGTATCACTGTGCATCACACCGCCGCCGCCAATCCTGTTATCCCGCACAGTAAGCCGAAAGTGCAGCACGCGGGGTACATTCGGGAGAATTTCACCAATGGTGGTGGTGTTCGCAAGGATGTCTGACAGCTTTGGAAAAGTCCTGGAAGGTGTTGACACCGGCAAAAACGGCCTGAATACAGGTGCTGTGCCCAGGTTGGCATTCCATGCTCCGGCAGTGCCCAGGTCATACTGTTCCCATGAATAAGTCAGTGAATCACCGTTTGCATCGGTGGCTGCTCCGGTAAGCGTGAAAGGCGTTGAGATGGGAATGGTATATGTTCCTCCCTGGCTGGTAACTACCGGCGGTGTATTTCCTGAAACGGTCGTCACCGGACAACTGTTGCCGTTTCCTGTAGTTGTATAATTTACAATTTCATCGAAGCTTTTTGTATGAAAATAAGCAATGCTGTGCGGGGCAAGGTCATCGGTACCGCAGATTCCCGCATAAGCCATGATGGTGATTCCGCTTCCGGGTTCATACGCCGCACTTGCCGCACGGTTTCCGCCACCGCATGATCCGGTGACACTGTTGAAAGTATGGTTACCTCCGAACTGATGACCCATTTCATGCGCCACATAATCAATATCAAAAGCGTCGCCAACGGGGTTGGAAAGTCCGGTTACACCACCTGCTTTGCTGCCTCCGCAGACGCATCCAAGGAATGCAACGCCACCACCACCTGTGCTGAATACGTGTCCGATATCATAATTGGCTGATCCGATAATGTTGTCGCACGTTGTCTGATTCTGGCTCAGCATGGTGCCTCCATTGTTATTCGTATACGGGTCGGTTCCTGAATTCGTATAAACAATCAGGTTGTTGTTGGGCACCATCACCATCCTGACAGCCACTTCTGTTTCATATACGCCGTCAACCCGGTTGAGCGAAGTTACCATACCGGCCATGGCTCCCGAAACGGTTCCTCCTTTGGTGGCAGCATATTCACCCGTGCATCCCAATGCCAGCCTGTAGGTTCTTAATTGTGAACCTGCGCTTTTTTGTCCTGAAATGTTATTGGCAACCTGTCTTTTCAGGCTCTCTTCATCATTTGAAACGGCACAGGGAAAAGGACTGGTGGCAGGGAGGTCATGCTTGAAATAACAGATATAATCATTCACGGTAAATTGGCAATACGGATCTATAAATACATTGCCATGAGGTGACAGCACCATGGCATGGAAACCCAGGGGTGTTATATCCAGGCGGATGGATGCATGCGGATCATCAACACCCTGTCCAAGATATGTTTTGATCTCCGGAAATTGGGCAGCCAGATCAGGATGCATTACATACGTTTCGAATATACGAAATGCGGAGAACTGACCGTCAGGCATGGGCATGCTGAACAGCAGTCCGGGCGTGGATGGCGCTCCGGCAGCAGGTTCCAGCGGTGCCTTAGCGAGCTGCAGACCCATGGCCTTTACATCCAGATGAAGGGTTCTGTACTTCGCGGGAAAAGTAAATCTTTCACCGGTTAAAACGATTGCTGATTCCTGAATATCGGACCAGAAAGGCTGCCTGGCCTCCTGGGCCCGGCCAGGATATGATAATAACAATGTGACTGCTGCAAATAATAGTTTGATCTTACGTAAAATACTCTTTTTCATTCTTCGGTATAGTTAAAGTTAAGGGGGGCTTTTTTTTCAATACAATAATATAAAAAAAAACCGTCATAAAAAACAGGTACACCGCTTTTCCCGGTTGGAATCAATTATTAACATTGTATCTGCCTTAGGCTTACATTTGATCTGTTATATCCGTTATGTCACCTTCACGTATCCGCAAGCTGCTCATTTTTTTTGCCGCCCTGGCCATTCTTGCCATGGTGATCATAAGCTTTTCTTCCATTTTCGGAATTACCGAGCTTATTAATCCAGTGCGGATTGACAGCGCTTATGTGAAGGCACTTCAGATCAATGAAACACAAAATGCTGAGGACGGACAACCGCTTGATCCGGCAAAATTTATCTACAACCCTGAACAGATCGGACTGGAATATGAAGATTTCCATGTGAAAACAAATGACGGTTACCTGCTTCGCGGATGGTATTTCAACCCGCTGAATACGGTTTCGGGCATTACCATCCTGATCATTCCAGACATCAACGAAAGCAAAATCTCCTGGCTTCCGGCAGCAAAAGCATTTACCGAACGGGGATTTCATGTTTGCTGCATAGATATGCGTGCCTGCGGTGAAAGCGAAGGAGCTTATTTCACCATGGGCAGCATCAGCACCAGCGACATATCAAATATCCTTGACAGTCTTTATAGCCGCGTCGAAACCAGGTACATCAGCCTGTTTGGCGCAGGAACGGGTGCAGCAATTGCCATCCGTGCAATGACTATTGACCAGCGGCCCATCTGCATGGAAATTCAAAACTGCTTTGCAACACTGACAGGATATTTTTCCCGGTATGCCACCCACAAATGGGGCATGATGGGCCGGTGGTTTTTTCCTGTTATGAAAAAGGAACTGGATAAACAAATGGGGTTTAATTCCGATTCATTAAATTTGCAGCAGCTGATCACCAGGATCCGTAAGCCTTCGCTTTTTTTAGCCAGAGCCAAAGAAAGCATCGACGACCTGAAAGAAACACACCTGCTCTACGAATTATCTCCGGCACAAAAAAAAGAGTTTGTTTTTTTCAGTGAAAAATCAGAAGCGGATTCAACGCTTGATCAGCAAAAAGAATATTACGATAAGATATCTGCATTCATCAGCACCTCCATTCCCAAAAAAGAGAAAAGGACGCGCTTTAAAAAACTGGTTTTAAATGATCTCCCGGTCAACGATAGATAATATTATTTCCACTGTTCGCATTGAAGAAGTGATCGGTGAATTTGTTTCGCTGAAAAAAAGAGGCGTCAACCTGCTCGGCGTCTGTCCTTTTCATGATGAGAAAACACCCTCTTTTACTGTTTCTCCTGCCAAAGGAATTTATAAATGCTTCGGCTGCGGAAAATCGGGAAATGCTGTTGGGTTTGTCATGGAACATGAACATTACAGCTACCCTGAGGCGCTTCGTTTCCTGGCCGGGAAATACAATATCGAAATTGAAGAAGACCGCCAGACACGTGAGGAAGACAGCCAGGAACAAAAAGAGAAAGAGAGTCTTTTTATCGTGATGACCTATGCGCAACAGCGGTATGCAAAACATTTGTTTGAACATGAACAGGGGATTGCCGTTGGTTTGTCGTACTTCAGGGAGCGCGGCTTCACAGACCAGATCATCAGGAAATTCGGACTGGGTTATGCACTTGATGAATGGGACGATCTGACAAAACATGCTGTTGAAGCCGGCTATCAGACTGAATTTCTTGATAAGACCGGATTAACCGTGATCAGGGAAGGAAAGCAATATGACAGGTTCCGCGGCCGCGTGATTTTTCCGATCAACAATTTATCAGGAAGGGTAATTGCTTTCGGCGCCAGGATTTTAAAAACCGATCCGAAGAGTCCCAAGTACATCAACTCTCCTGAAACTGCTATTTATCACAAGAGCAGGATCCTGTACGGCATTGACCTGGCAAAAAAAGAAATCGTCCGGCTCAATGAATCTTTCCTGGTGGAAGGTTATACCGATGTTGTTTCGCTGCACCAGGCCGGTGTTGAAAATGTGGTTGCATCATCCGGTACCTCTCTAACCATTGAGCAGATCCGGCTGATCGGACGCTATACGAAGAATATTACGTTGCTGTACGACGGTGATGCCGCCGGCATTAAAGCTTCGCTTCGCGGCGTTGACCTGATCCTGGAAGAAGGCCTGAATGTAAAAGTGGTTTTATTTCCTGATGGGGACGATCCCGATTCTTTTGCACGGAAAGTGAGCACCACGGAACTAAAAGAATACATCAGCACCCATGCGCAGGATTTTATCCGTTTCAAGACATCGCTGCTGCTGGAGGAAGTGGCCGGTGATCCGGTAAAAAAAGCAGGACTGATCAGGGAGATTGTAAGCAGCATTGCAAAAATTCCCGATGGAATCACGCGTGCAACCTATCTGCAGCAATGCGCCCAAATGCTTGGGATGAATGAGCAGATGCTCATTTTTGAAATGAACAAGATCAGAAAAAAAGCATTTGCAAAAAGTGAAGACGGGAAAGTAGTAGAGGAGCTGCTCACTGATGTAACTGTTGCTGAACAGCCGGAGATAAAAGAGCATCCAATTTTTTACCAGGAACAGGAGCTGATCAGGCTGCTGCTGTTGTACGCCGATCATGAAATTGTTTTTGATGCAAAGCCCGGAGAAACTGTACCGGGAGTCAGGCTCAAATCATTTGTGAAACATGAGTTGGAAATGGACGGGATAAGATTTGAAAACGAGCTTTTTGCAAATATTTTTGCTGCGTATGATGAAACCGTGCAGGATCGGACAACAAACATCGCCTATTTTATGCAGCATGAGAATGTCGAGCTCAGGAACATGGTTGGTGAACTCACAAGCGACAGATATCAGCTCAGCGAACAATGGTCGGAAAAAGGAATCAGCAGCGTGCAAAAAGATGACAACCTGAAAAAAGCGGTGTTCGATGTGATCTATTCCATCAAAGGCAAATGCATTGTTGAGATGATCAGCAAGCTGCAGGATGAACTGAAAGAACCGGGCGATGATGAAAACGGTTTGCTGGAAGTGCTGACTAAAATCAACAGCCTGACGGATGTTAAAAAAGAAATTTACAACAAGTATTTCGGCGCTGTAATCATATAAAAAACGGGCCTGTAATCAGGCCCGCTTCAGTATGATATGATCAGTGATTCTTATTTCTCCAGGTTGGCTTTTAAATTAGCAAGACCCTCTTCGAAATCTTTTCCAAGCATTTTATCCATGTTCATAAAAAGCAACATGACGTTCATTGGAAATGCCATGTGGCCCTTAAACCCCCATTTTACCTTGGTTTGGTTTTCTCCTGCATTTTCAGTAATGATGTAAGACTGGTTGGCTGTTTTATATGGTTTTTCAAACCGCAATTCATAATCAATGCGCTGCATTTCAGTAATTCCTTTGATCTCCTGTTCTCCTTTTCCAACATCACTGTTCCCTTCCCATGCCGAAACAAATCCGACGGTGCCGTCAGTTCCCCTGTATTCCTTTTTCATATGCGGGTCCATTTTAGCCCATACACTCCATTCGTCCTGGTTCTTCAGGGGTTTCAGATAGGCGAATACCTGGTCAATGGGCTTGTTAATGACCACTTCCCGTTCCAGAGAAAAATCCTTTGGGGCAATCATGCCAGCAATACAGATCAGTACAACCAATCCTAAAATCACATACAAGACTTTTTTCATGTTGTTGTTTTTTATATGTTCAATAAAACTTCAAAAACACCTGATACCCTTGAGTACCTGGCAAATATAAATAAATAATGATACAACGGGAAACCGGGAAAAAATTCCTCACCTTTTATCTGTGCTGTCTTTATAAAATCTAAGATTATATGTGAAAGTAAGCATAAAGTACCGCTGCAGCACATTCGATCTGACATCTTCCATATACAGGTCCGTTGTATTGTGCGTGATGCTTTTATTCTGACTGAGCAGATCATACACCGAGAATCTTAATTCAGCAGCCTGCTTTTTAAGAAACTTATATCCAAGGGCTGCATTCCACAACAGGTAATTTTCATTATTGCCATCCGACAATCCGTCATAATACTGATGTGTAAGATCAGTCTGAATCACCAGTCCTTTCCAGGGCATCACATTCAGCCTGCCTTTTGTAAAATGGTTCAGGTACCTTGTATTGGGTTGTTCCTGGCTGGAATTATCAGAAAAAGTAAGTGTTGAAAAAGTGGAAAGCGTAAAATCAACCTGCTTGCTGATGTTACTGGTGAGCGAACCGCCAAGCGTGGGAGTTAAAATGCTGGCATAATTCAGGGTGCCTTCTATCAATCCCGGCACTTTTTGAAATCCCCCGCCTGCATTCAGGTTGACATTGGATTTGATCTTTGAAAAAGCAAAGCTGTAATTGATAAATGACCGCACGCCGAAATCATGATCCAGGTTCACGGGCTGCGTAACCTGTGCGCCTTCCTGAACAAGGTAATTATTGATAACAAATCCGGTATCTTCCACAATGGTGGTTGCATTGCCGATGTAATTCTTCGTATAGCTTACGTTAAGAAAGAAAAACAGTGCGCTGTTCTTTGCCGTATTTGCCGACGAATAACGGATCCCAAGGTTATTCTGCCAGTCATGGATCAGTTCCGGATTTCCGGTGCTCACCTGCAGCGGGTTTGTATTATTGACCACATCCTGAACCTGGTCTATTGAAGGAGCATTGTTGCTCGTCCGGTAATTAATCCGCAGGTTTTTCTTTTCGGTGAATTTAATCATCAGCATGGCATTGGGCGTAACGGAATAGTACCTGTTGCTGTAACTATAATCACCGGGAGTGAATTGCTGATTCTTTGTATTGGTAATCTGATAGGCTGCTCCGGCAGTAAGATTGACCTTGCCTTTCTGATAACGGATGCCTCCGCCCAGCGACTGGCCATAATATTCATACAGGTAATCATTGGTCAGCGAAGTATCCGGCACATCATATGCTCCCGACAGATCCTGCCTGTTGAATGTTTGTTTGTCGGAACGGTTATGGTTATAGGAAGACCAGTAGGTAAAGTTCAAAAGGAATCTGTCATTCAGTGGTTCAGTATAGGTAAGATTTGCATTAAGCATCGTTCCCTCCTTATCGGGAATTGAAAGCTGACTTAGCGAATCCCTGTCGAGCGAATCGATATAACTGAACGTATAGGAGTCGAGGTAGCTTTCTCCTTGAGTGCTGTTGTATCCCGGCGTGAGGGTCAGCGAAAGGGTACGGCCCTTTTTCAAAAAGCCATTCCTGATAAAGATTGGTGACACAAAATTAATTGCCTGCAGTTCCGATGAATTCGTATTCAATGCCCGGCTTACCACTGTTCCCGGCAAACCGCTCCTGCCCGATAAATTTGAATTGCCATTGTTCAGCTGCACGGTAAGTTTTGGTTGTATGACAACAGACCGTAACGAATCAATTTTATAATCCAGCTTCAGGTTTGCCCGGTGATTGATGTTCCTGCTTTCGCTGATTTTGTCTTCATTGTATGAACTTCCTTCCGGATTTTCAGCGTCGTAATATTGCCTCACCAGATTGGTCGTTGCATCATTTCCTGTATAGTTAAAAAAATAGCTCAGCGTATAGTCCAGTTTTTTCCACTGGTCGGCAATGTTCAGTCCCAGGGCATGCGTGGTGTTGATGCCATTGCTCTGATTTACCAGGAAGGTTCCGGCATCGTTGCCCTGTCCGCCCTGACCGCGGCCTCCCTGCCCGCCCTGTCCTCGTTGTCCGCCTCCAAAATTTCCGCCCTGACCTCCGCGGTTGTTACCCTGTGATCCCGTAATGCCGGCCAGATCTTCCATTGAAAAATTCTGTTCATTGATATTATTGGACTGTGCAAGCAATGTAATTCTTCGTTTATCCTTAAAGATATTTACAACGGCGCCCGCTTTGTAATGGTCATCGTCACCATAACCGGCATAGGCTTTACCAAATGTGCCGTTTCGGAATTGCGGCTTGGTAACTATATTAATTGTTTTGGATGCATTCCCGTCATCAAATCCTGTGAATAATGCCTGGTCGCTTTTCCTGTCAAAAACCTGTATATTATCGATAATTTCTGCAGGAATATTTTTAAGAACGGCATTGGGATCATCACCAAAAAAAGGCTTGCCGTCAACAAGTACGGTCTTAACGTCTTCACCCTGTGCCTGCACCTTTCCATCCTGTGTGGTTACGCCCGGCATTTTGGTAATCAGGTCTTCCGCGCTGGCATCGGGATTTGTCTTGAATGCATTGGCATTGTACTGCGTAGTATCACCCTTTTGCAATGCAGGAGGAATTTTTCCTTCAATCTGAACTACGTTCAAATCAGTGGCTTGCTCTTTCAGCACCAGGTTGTTCAGCACCAGCGGATTTGCAGTTACCTGGATGGAATGATACAGATCGCCGAATCCAAGGCTTGAGATCTTCATCAGGTAAATCCCCTGATTGATACTGGCGATGGTAAAATTGCCGGTGACATCCACCGTTGTTCCGGTAACCAGTGAAGAATCAATAACATTCAATATGGCAACGGTTGCCCCGATCAGTGGATTTTTGGATTCGTCGGTAACCGAACCACTGATGACTGAAGTTTGCGCAAAAACATTAAAACCAATGGCTGATAAAAAAAATGTCAAAACAGCCAGCTTCAGATAAAGATGCATACATGAATAAATAACCCCGCAAAGGTAGTGAGATTAATCGCAACAGGATGGTTTAATGAGGTCTGTAACTTATATTTACGGCACAAATACCAACCCTTACAAACTGCCGGGATAACAACGGATCAATATTTGAGAAATGACATGAATTGCCCGTGAAGATTTTTATTCTTTGACGGCTTCATCAAACGTGAATATGAAGTTCATTCGAATTCAATCACCAGGTCATCCGCTTCAACCAGGATCTTTTCGGCGAGGTGCACTTTTTTCACCACCAGGTCTTTGGGAGCGGTATAGGTTGTTTCCATCTTCATGGCTTCAATGGTAAACAGCGGTGTGTTCCTTGCGATCTTTTGACCTTCAGAGATAAAAATTTTCGAGAGCAGGCCCTGTAACGGAGCCCCTATATGCTTGTCGCCCGTTGCCTTTACGTTAACGGATTTTTTTACCTGCGCCTTCCTGTCCTTTGCTTCAATGGACCGTGTCTGCCCGTTCAGCCTGAAATACACCGTACGGTTGCCGGCTTCATCGGGCTCGCCCACATAAAGCAGGCGTATGATGATGGTTTTTCCTTTTGCAATATCAATCAGGATCTCTTCATTGTTTTTCATTCCGAAGAAAAAAGCCAGCGTGGGCAGGCTGCTCACATCACCGAATTGCTGGACGAATGAATAATATTCTTCAAATACTTTCGGGTAAAATTTATAGGAAAGGAAATCAAGAAATGAGAGCCGGCTGTCGAACTTATTTTTGAATGAAGCAAACTCAGCTTCAAATTCCACAGGCTTCAGATGGGCGTTTGGCAGCTCGGTATAAGGGATTTCATTTTTAAGAATAAGCTTTTGCAGTTTTGGAGGGAAACCACCCGGCGGCTGTCCAAGGTCGCCTTTAAAAAAGCTCTTCACTGATTCAGGGAATGAAATGAATTCCCCTTTTTCAAAAATATCTTTTTGTGTCAGATTGTTCGACACCATGTATAACGCCATATCTCCAACCACTTTCGACGACGGGGTCACCTTCACGATATCTCCGAACATTTCATTTACTTCCACATAGGCCTTTTTTATTTCTTCCATTTTATCACCAAGCCCGAGTGAAACAGCCTGCGGCCTGAGGTTCGAATACTGGCCTCCCGGAATTTCATGCTGATACACTTCCGCCGTGCCGGCCATCAGCCCTGATTCAAACGGATAATAATATTCACGCACCACTTCCCAGTAATTTGAATAGGCATTCAGCGATTCCATATCAAAATCCACTTCATGCACCGTACCCCGCAAGGCCTCCACCAGGCTGTTGAAATTGGGTTGGGAGGTCAGCCCCGACATGGAGCCCAGTGCCACATCCACCACATCAACGCCTGCTTCAATGGCCTTGAGGTAAGTGGCGGCCTGGATGGAAGAAGTGTCATGCGTATGCAGGTGAATGGGAATATCCACAGCTTTTTTTAATTCCGTGATAAGCTTTTCCGCAGCATAGGGCTTGAGCAGACCTGCCATGTCCTTGATGCCAAGGATATGTGCACCCTTGTCTTCCAGCTGCCTGGCAAGGTCGAGGTAATAGGCCAGGCTGTATTTCTGCTTATTCTTGTCGGTAATGTCGCCGGTATAGCTGATGCATGCTTCCGCCAGTCCGCCCGTTCTCTCCCTTACAGCGTTTATGCTTACTGTCATACTCTTCACCCAGTTCAGCGAATCGAAAATCCGGAAAACATCAACACCGCTTTTCCAGGATTCTTCAATAAACCTTTCCACCAGGTTATCAGGATAGGCCGTATAGCCAATGGCATTCGATCCGCGGATCAGCATCTGCAACAGGATATTGGGCACTGCTTCCCTGATCAGCTTCAGCCGGGTCCATGGGTCTTCATGCAAAAAACGCAATGCAACATCGAATGTGGCGCCTCCCCAGACTTCCATGGAGAACAGCTGAGGATGATGATGCGCAAATCCTGCTGTCACCTTCATCATGTCCAGCGTACGGAAACGTGTTGCCAGCAGCGACTGATGGGCATCACGCAGGGTGGTATCCGTGAACTGAACTTTCTTTTGCTTCTTCAGCCACTTCGCAAATTTATCAGGCCCCAATTCATGCAGCTTCTGCTTGGTCCCTGGTGTTGGAGGTGTCAGCTGGTCGTATACGGGTATGCGTGGCAGCTGAAAAGTTTTGGAAGCATCAATTTTCTGTACGTCGGGGTTCCCGTTAACAAGCACATCGGCCAGGTAACGCAGCATTTTGGTACCGCTGTCCTGCTTGGTTTTAAAGTGAAACAGCTCCTGGTGTTTCTCGATGAATTTCACGGTAGCTTTCCCTTCCTGGAAAACGGGGTGACGAATTACATTCTCAAGAAACGGGATGTTGGTTTTAACGCCACGTATACGAAATTCAAGGAGCGTCCTGAACATCCTTTTGCTTGCCCCGTTCAGCGTACGGCCGGAGGCGGTGACTTTGGCCAGCATGGAATCAAAAAAAGGAGAAATCTTTACACCCTGGTAGGAGCTGCCTTCATCAATGCGGATACCGTAGCCTCCTGCATTGCGATAGGCGATCAGCGTTCCATAATCAGGTTTGAAATCATTTTGCGGATCTTCCGTGGTGATCCTGCACTGGATGGCAAAACCATTACAGTGAAGATCCTCCTGCTTTTTGATATCGATCTCTTCCGAATCAAGACGATACCCTGCGGCAATCAGGATCTGGCTCCTCACAATATCAATTCCCGTTACTTCTTCGGTAACGGTATGTTCAACCTGCACCCGCGGATTGACTTCGATGAAGAAAATATTTTCGTCCCCATCCACCAGGAACTCTACGGTTCCTGCATTGTTATAATTTACATGCTTTGCGATCTTCAGCGCATATGCATATAATGCATCTTTTGTTTTTTGCCTGAGGCTTGGAGCCGGAGCCACTTCCACCACTTTCTGAAACCGCCGCTGCACCGAGCAGTCGCGTTCAAAAAGATGCACCATGCTGCCATGCTCATCTCCCAGTATCTGCACTTCAATGTGCTTTGGATCATCAACAAATTTTTCAATAAAAATGGTGTCATCACCAAAAGCATTTCCGGCTTCACGTCTTGCTTCCAAAAAGGCTTTCTCCAGGTCTTCTTCCTTTCTGATAACGCGCATGCCCCTTCCACCGCCTCCCGCGCTTGCCTTGAATATAACGGGATAGCCTATACGATTTGCTTCGCGCAATGCTGCCTTCTCATCCGTCAGCGGCTCCTTATTGTCTTCAATTACCGGGACGCCGCATGCCCTGGCCACTTTTTTTGCGGCAACCTTGTCGCCAAGCTGCTCCATTACTTCGGGAGCAGGGCCCACAAAAATGATCCCTTCCTCGCGGCAGCGCCTGGCAAATGTTACATTTTCTGATAAAAAGCCATAGCCGGGGTGGATGGCATCAGCGCCCTGCAGTTTTGCAACACGGATAATCTCGTTGATGTCGAGGTATGGCTTCAGCGGCTCTTCATTGCTGCCGATCTGGTAGGCCTCATCCGCTTTGTAACGGTGCAGGGAGTAACGGTCCTCATAAGTGAAAACAGCAACCGTGCGCAACCCCAGCTCCGTGGCTGCACGAAGCGCCCGGATAGCAATTTCACCCCTGTTTGCTACAAGTAATTTCCTGATCTTTTCCATGATGCCGTTCTGATCAAATACTATACGAAAAAAAAAGGCTTTCGTTACAGGATACGGCCTGCGGGCAGGCGCCGCCCGGAGAGCCTGCTGTTACCGGGGTATGGGGGATTTCAGGGTCAGTGCGCCTCCAGCCAGTTGCTGCCGGTTCCCATGCTTACTTCTACCGGAACTTCCATCTTAATGGCATTTTTCATGTGATCACCAACCAGCTCCCTTAGCTCTTTCTCTTCTGTTTTAAACACATCAAACACCAGTTCGTCATGCACCTGCAGCAGCATCCTCGACTTCAGGTTCCTTTTTCTGATCTCTGCATGTATGTTGATCATGGCAATCTTGATCATATCCGCTGCGCTGCCCTGGATTGGTGCGTTGATGGCATTCCTTTCGGCAAATCCCCGTACGGTTGCATTGGCCGAATTGATGTCGCGCAGGTAGCGACGCCTTCCCATAATCGTTTCTACATATCCGTTGGCACGCGCCTTTTCAATGCTTTGATCCATGTAATCCTTGATGTAAGGATACTGCCTGAAATAATTTTCGATGATCTCCTTTGCTTCTGTACGCGTGATGTTAAGCCTGTCGGCGAGTCCGAAAGCAGAAATGCCATAAATAATTCCGAAGTTCACCATTTTGGCATTCCGTCGCATGTCGCCGGTTACACCTTTCAATGGCACTCCGTATACTTTTGATGCAGTGGTGGTGTGAATATCTTCCCCGGTTGCAAACGCTTCCAGCATGCCCGGATCTTTGCTCAGCTCTGCAATGATGCGCAACTCCACCTGTGAATAATCGGCCGACAGCAAAGTGTATTTTTCATTCCTGGGAATAAATGCTTTCCTGATCTCCCTTCCTCTTTCTGTACGAATGGGAATATTTTGAAGATTTGGATTGTCAGAGCTTAACCTTCCCGTCACTGCAACAACCTGGTTATACGAAGTATGAATGCGGCCGGTGCGAGGATTAACCAGCTCGGGTAACGTATCCACATACGTATTTTTCAATTTCACAAGCTCCCTGAAATCCAGGATGCGACGCACAATGGGATGCTTGTTCTCCAGCTTGCTCAGCACATCTTCTCCCGTGGAATACTGACCTGTTTTGGTTTTCTGTGGCTTGTCGGTGATCTTCAGAACATCATATAAAACCTCACCAACCTGCTTGGGTGAAGACACATTGAAAGTGGTGCCGGCCATTTGCTGAATTTCCTTTTCTGTCACCAGAATGTCTTTCTCCAGTGCAACAGAAAGCTCTTTTAATGTCGGCTTATGGAGGTTGATTCCTTCTGCTTCCATAGCTGCAAGCACTGGTACCAGCGGGATTTCCACTTCTTCAAAAAGTTTGAGCGTGCCAGTCTGCTTAAGCATGGGTTCAAACTTTTTGTGCAGCTGCAAAGTGACATCTGCATCTTCGGCAGCATATTCCTTGATCTGCTCAACAGGCACTTCACGCATGCTGATCTGGTCCTTGCCCCTTTTCCCGATCAGCGTTTCAATGGAAACAGGAGAGTAATTCAGATACGTTTCAGCCATCACATCCATGTTGTGCCGCATGTCGGGCTGAATGAGAAAATGAGCGATCATCGTATCAAATAATTTCCCTTTGATTTCCACATCATACCATTTCAAAACCGACATATCATATTTGATATTCTGACCGGTTTTGCCGATGGAAGGATTTTCAAAAACTTCTTTGAATTCGCCTACCAGCTGCCTTGCTTCCTCATAATTTTCAGGAACAGGAACATAGTACGCTTCAAATTCTTTACATGAAAAAGACATGCCAACCAGTTCGGCAAGGTTGACATCCAGCCCTGTGGTTTCAGTATCAAAGCAAAACGATTGTTGTTTTTTAAGCTTTTCAATAAGCGCTTTTCTCTTTTCAGCAGTATCAGTCAATTGATAAGAATGTTTTACATCAGCGATCGTCTGATGCTGTACATTCCCGTTTTCAACCTGCACTTCCACTGCAACTTCCATTTCCACACCGCTGCCGAAAAAAAGATTCCCCTGTGGCGGTGGTGGCGGGGACTTTTTCTTTTCTGTTCCTGCTGAACCCGATCCCGGTTCGCTTAAAATTTTTTGTGCAATGGTCCTGAACTCAAGCTCGGTTAATAAGGCGCCCAGCTTTTCCTTGTCGGGATCCTTCAGCCGCAGGTTCTCTTCGTTAAACTCAACAGGCACATCAAGAATAATGGTAGCAAGTTTTTTCGACTGGATGGCCATCTCCTTATTCAACTCCACTTTTTCTTTCAGCTTTCCTTTAAGCTGGTCGGTGTTGGCAAGCAGATTTTCAATCGTACCAAATTGCTTGACGAGTTGGATAGCCGTTTTTTCACCCACGCCGGGAATGCCGGGAATATTGTCCACACTGTCGCCCATCAGTCCCAAAATATCAATCACCTGCGACACCCTTTCGATCTCCCATCTTTTCCTTACCTCTGCAATGCCCATTACTTCAGGGTTTCCTCCTCCGCGCGGCGGCTTGTAAATAAAGGTGTTCTGATCCACCAGCTGACCATAATCCTTATCAGGAGTCATCATATAAGTGGTGAAACCTTTTTGTTCTGCATGCCTTGCCAGTGTACCGATAATGTCATCTGCCTCATAGCCGTCGAGCATGATGCAGGGAATGTTGAATGCTTCAATCAGTTTGATCACATATGGAATGGATCGTGCCAGGTCTTCAGGAATTTCCTGGCGGTTGGCTTTGTATTCAGCGAATTCTGTGTGTCTTGAAGTTGGCGCTTCCGTATCAAACACGACGGCGATATGAGAGGGAACTTCTTTTCTCAGCACTTCGAGCAACGTATTGGTGAAGCCGAATATGGCCGACGTGTTCTGTCCCTTCGAATTGATCCGGTGATTGTTGCTGAACGCAAAATAAGCCCGGTAGATCAACGCCATGGCATCGAGCAGGAAAAGCTTTTTTTCCGGTTGATTCATTTGATAATTGGTTTTTAAGTCTTCAAACCTACATAATTTCAGGTGAAATCGGAATTCATTTCATTAAAAAAATACACTGCGTTTTGAGCCCGAAAAAAATGAGCGGAAATTTTATTCCGCCAAAGCGAAAAAAAGAAATGAAATGAAATCCTGCTGCTATTTTACTTTCAGCAGCTTCTGAAAATAATAGCTGTTGTCTGTCAACGTGGTCTTTACAAAATAAACTCCGGCTGGCAGGGTGCTTACATCGGCGGAGACAAAGCTGCCACCGGTTCCTGAAACCATTACCGGCAGTGATTTCCCGGCCAGGTCATAAAAAGCTATCTCCTTTAAAACATTTTCAGGCGATTGAATAAACAAGCTGTTTCCCCTGCACGGGTTGGGATAAACGAACGGTTTTGATTTAACGAGCTGCTCCTCGGCTGCTGTCAGCTGCGACTCATCGAAGCGAACCAGCCCCTGCGTTGCCGTACCCAGCCAGACAATTCCTGAATCGAGCACCACTGCATACACATAATCTTCCGGAATTCCGGAGTTGCTCATATTATAGCTGGTAAAATTGATTCCTGTTTTATTGATCAGGCCTGCATCCTGACTGCCAAGCCAGATGCGCTGATCAGGAGCTACCTTTACGGAATTGATGCTGTTCGACTGGATGTTACCGTTTCCCGTGTGATACCACAGCCACATGCCTCCGGGCACCAGCGCCATCAATCCTCCGGTTGGCATACCCAGCCAGGTGTTGCCAATGGTATCTTTATCAATGGAAAGAATGGTATTATCCTGTATGCCTGAGTTCTGTATGGTATAAACATTCCAGGTGGTGTCTTCATTGGTAACAAGTCCGCCGTTGTAAGAGCCTATGGATTTTACATCCTGTTCATCAATATGAATGCAGGATACATTGTTGGACATAAAAATGGAATTGAACATGTTGTAAATCGTCCATACGGAATCATCGAAAACAGCAAGCCCGCTGATGGTGCAAAACCATTTCCTGCCTGCAGAATCAACACCAATGCCTTTTACAAAATTATCGGGAAGTCCCGAGTTGCTCATGTCGTATATGGTCCACGTTGAATCATCAAATTTTGCAACACCGCCGTTAAAGGTCCCGATCCATTTATTGTTTTGCTGGTCGACATAAATAGCGCGGATGGAATTATCTGGCAGATCCGAATTCGAGGTCTGGTAAACCTGCCAGGTGGTATCATGCCAGGCAACAAGGCCGTAGTCTGTTCCGATCCATCGGGTGTTGTTGTGATCGATGGCAAGGCTCCTGACTGTATTATCAGGCAACTGCGAATTGGATGAATTGTAAATGGTCCATGCATTCTGAGCTGAATTATGCAGGCAGCTCAAAATTATGCAGACAGTAAAGAGAAATTTTTTCATGCGGTTCACCTGCATCACTGCAGGGAATTTACCTTACAAAAATAATTAATTTACACTTAACTTCACATACTTCACTTTGTCATCTCTTTCAACACAAAGCATGTAAACTCCTTTGGTAAAGTTCGACAGGTTCACTTCCACCAGGTTATCCCCCTGTATGATCTGCAGCGAACGGCTGTAAATCAGCCTGCCCGTCATGTCGGTAATCCTTAGCGTGCCCGATGATTCCTGCTGGCTGTTGAAAACTACGTGCACCAGGTCGCGGGCAGGATTGGGATAAGCAAGGATCTTTTCCTCAGGTGCTTCAGGCTCATCCATCAGACGGACTGTCTGCGTGGTAAATGCAGCAAGCGGACTGTACCCCGTAGTTGTACCGTTGCAATAAATCCTTACCCACCAGTTATAGGTTGTGTTTGGTTTCAGGTTGTTCAGTGTGACGAATGACGTGTTGGTATTCGCTTTTTTGAATTTATAGGATGGTGTTCCGCCCGCTTTCGTATATCTTATCTGTACTGAATCGCCACTTGCCGATGCATCCCACGACACTACAGCTGATGTGGTGGTAATGCTGGTGGTTTGTTGTCCGAATGGTACAATGCAGCTATACGGATATCCGCCTGTCGTAAAATAGATTTTGTTGCTGTAAGGATGCGGTCCCACGCAATAGCTCTTTACCCAGCATTCATAAGTCGTATTGGGAAGCAGGTTGTTCAGCACGGCCGAAGTAACAGAAGGAACACCTGACACTGTTTTATATTTGTAAGTCACTGTTCCCACTTTTCTGTACCTGATGTTAAACTGCAATGCCGATACATCAGGTCCCCATATTACGGTTGCTGAAAACGGAGAAATGTCTGCAGCTGTATATAAGGTAGGTGTTCCGCAGTTGGTTACATGCTGGTCCACCTGCACGGGCTGCGACGCCTCATTTGAACATTCGTTGGAATCGGTATAGTAATAGGAAATCACATACGGTCCGCCCACACCTGCAGTTGACGGGCTGAAAACATTTCCAGTCATACCGGTTCCGGTAAACGTTCCTCCCGCCGGTATACCGGTAAGGGTCACATCAGGGTCGTTATCAAGATAAGTGTTGGCCAGCCCGGAAATGGAAACCGGCGGAAGCGCATGTATGGTAACTGTTACTGTCTTCGTATCGGTGCAGCCGCCGTTGCTGCCTGTAACTGTATAGGTGGTGGTGGTATTCGGCCCTGCATTTACCTCATCGCCCGTAGTAGCATCCAGTCCTGTTGCCGGCTGCCAGGTGTAGTCTTCCGCTCCTGAAGCCTGGATCAGCGCCGATCCGCCGGGGCAAAAGCTTACATCTCCCGAAAGGCTGAGCACCGGGGTGGTATAAACGGTAACGGTTGTCTGCGCAGTTGCCGTGCAGCCGTTCACACCTGTACCGGTTACCGTATAGGTTGTGGTATTGGTAGGATTTGCATTGACAGCCGGACCTGCCGTTACATTCAGTCCGGCTGTTGGCAGCCAGGCATAGCCTGCAGCTCCGGAAACCTGCAGTGGGGCTACCTGTCCCGAACAGATCACCGTGGAAGCGCTGATGGATAAACCGGGATTCTGGTTAACTGTGATGGCAACCGTTTGGGTGCTGCTGCATCCGTTGGTAGTGCCGGTTACTGTATATGTTGTGGTATTAACCGGACCGGCAGTTACATTGCCTCCTGTTGTCATATTCAATCCGGTTGACGGCATCCATCCATACGATGCAGCGCCTGACGCAGAAAGTCCGATGGTTGTTCCCGAACAGATGGAGCTGTTGGCAGTGGCGGTGATCACCGGGTATGCATTTACGGTAACTGTTACTGAAAGCGTGGAGGTGCAGCCGTTGGAAGCTGTGCCCGTTACGGTATAAGTAGTTGTACTGGCCGGCGTTGCCTGGACGCTGGAACCTGTGGTTGCGCTAAGTCCTGTTGCCGGAGACCATGCATAGATGTTGGCGCCCGTAGCCTGCAGGGCTTTGGACTGGCCGGTGCAGATCGATGACGAAGCCGTGATCGTCATGTTTGGCTTTGCGTTTATCGTTACCGTTACTGTCTTTGTTTTGGTGCAACCCGAAGCATTCGACCCGGTTACTGTGTAAATGGTAGTGGATGAAGGACCGGCGATAACGCTGGTGCCTGTAGTGGCGTTGAGGCCTGTGGAAGGAGCCCAGGTATATGATGTTCCCCCTGAAGCGGTGATGGTGGTGCTGGTACCTGCGCAGATTGTGGTGCTGGCAGTAGTGGTAATATTGGGCAGCGCTGTCTGCTTGGTAAGCGTGTAGGGGACAGCAAGCACATTGTTGTTTTCACGTTGCTCGAGAAAATAATTGTATGGATCAAGCTGGATGACGATGTAGTATGTTCCGTTGCATAAATTAGCAGGAAGGTTGATCCACATACCGTCGAGATACTGGTAATAGATATCAGTGTAGCCGGATGAAATTCCCTGTACAACGGGAGAACAGTTGTATCCGCCTCCGCCAAGTCCGAAATTAGGGAAATTGCCATTGGTCAGGATATTGCCGGAAGAATCAACACAATGTCCGTTATAGTAAGAACATGTTCCATAGTCCATCAGGCAGAATGCAAGCTTGGCTCCCGTTGCAACAATGGGCCAGGTCAGCGGATCGGGGTTGGCTGTTGCAGTACGTAATGTATAAACGCCCCAGTCATCCACATGCATGTGTCCGTGAGCAGGATGATAGGTCATGGTACCTGCAGGGCGGTCATAATAGCTCATCACATTTCCATTCTTGTGATACACTCTTTGGTTGATCAGATTTTTGGGATAGTTAATGTTGTCGGGGCAGATGCTTGGCGGTGTGCCGATGAAAGTATCCGTTCCGCAGATGTAAATATTGCTCGCTCTTACTTCCAGCGGTCCTGTTCCGATGTTGGGCGTTGACACAGAGATGCGCAGCTTGGCGTTGTTGGAGCCGTTGCCGCTTTGCGAATATTCCACAATGCCGTAGTTTCCCGAAGTTTGCAACGGCGGCTTTCCCACGATCATGTCGGGAAGCAGGTCGCAGTTGGTTCCTCCTCCCGGCGGACAGGAACAGCCAGTGGCATTGGTGGTGCTGCATTGCGAAAAACCTGCGAAAGGTGCAGTCAATATGGAAAAGAATAGAAATAGTTTTTTCATAGGTTGGTTGTTAGCGGCTGCTATACACTATTGATTTTTGTACGATAAACGGGAGTGCCATTTTTAAGATGTGTTAAGTTTTGCCTAAATCTTACACTTTTCAGCCGTGCAATGACCCTCCTTCTTTATCTTTGCTTAAAACTCGAAAACAATGGAACAATACATGGAAAAAGTCGCCCCCTATTACCACCGCTACATGAACCTGGTAAAGGAAAAAGACATCCTTACCCAATTGAAAAAGTCAATAAACGAAACACTGGCGCTGCTTTCAACCATCAGTGAAGAGGAATCGTTATTTGCCTATGCTCCCGGAAAATGGACCATGAAAGAAGTGGTCGGACATATGATTGATGCCGAACAGATTTTTGCCTATCGCACCCTGCGAGTTGCCCGTAAAGACAAGCACAACCTGGCAAGCTTTGAAGAAAATGACTATGTGCGCGTTGCACACTTTAATGATATAAAATGGACCGATTTATTACATCAGTTCAAGCTCCTGCGTGAATACAACCTGGCACTATTCGCTACTTTCAATGATGAAGACCTGCAACAGGAAGGAATGGCAAACGGCCATGTTACCAATGTAAAAGGTCTTCTTTATATCATGGCAGGTCATGAGCTGCACCATGTGAATGTTATAAGGGAAAGGTATTTAAAGAAAGAAGAACGGCTGAATTAGTATTTTCAGGATTTATGGATGAAACAATCATTGAAACAAAGGATTCCAAAAAACCCATCTCAAACAGCAAACATCAACTGCACCAAATAAAATCCTGAAATCCTCCAATCCTTTCCTTCCATCCAGTCACGGTTTTAGCAATCTCTTAACTATTCCTTCCACTAAAACCGCATAACTTTGGTGCTGTGTTTAAAAACGGCATCATGAAAAATCAAATCACATTGCCATTGTGTATAGTTTGTATAATCGTCTCCACTTCGGCGAAAGCGCAGTTCAAAAACGACGACAAAGCTTACAGGACCATTTATCTGCAGGACCTTTGCAACGAGCTTAAGGTGCCGGGCAAGACCCTGCTGCTGGATGTACGCTCTCCCGGCGAATTCAGCGATACCTCCTCGTACGACAATCTGAATATCGGCCGGCTGAAAGGAGCAAAAAATATAACGATCAAAGAGCTCGGGAGCAGGATCAGTGAAATTAGTGAATATAAAAATCAGAAAGTGATCCTTTACTGCTCCCACAGCCAGCGGAGCCGCGTGGGATCCAAAATGCTTACCGACAGCGGTTTTACCAACGTCATGAACCTCAACGGGGGGATGACTGAATTCAACATGCTTGATAAATCGTCAGATCCCTGCCTCACGGATTTATTTGAAACGAACAATACATTCAGGCTCCTCGCTCCTGATGAAGCTTTTCGCCTGATTGAAAATGAAAAAAACCTGTTCATCCTCGACGTCCGGTCCGATTCGGCTTTTAAAGGAATTACAAATAAAGCCATTGTGAATTCGTATGGAAGGATAAAAAATTCCGTCAACATTCCTTTGTCACACCTGCCAAATGCGCTTTCAAAAATTCCGCATCAATCCATTTTGATTGTGGATGACGAAGGAGCTGATGCACATAAAGCTGCTTTACTGCTTGCAAAAAACGGATATAAACAGATCCATGTGCTGTTCAACGGACTGGACAACTGGATCAGCCGTGATGAAAATGAATTAAAGAAAATGGAATCGGTGTGGGAGCATCCGAAAGATTACGGCTTCCTTTCCTCTTTGGATTTTCACAACCAAATGCTCCGTAAAAAATCCTGCTTAATTCTTGACATACGAACCAAGGAAGAATTCACCAACCAGGAAAAAAACCTGACTTATAAAAACAAAGGTCACATTGCCGGTGCAGTAAACATTCCGCTTGCTGAGCTTCCTCAGCGCATCCATGAAATTGAATCGTCGAAAAACAAAGAAATCATCGTTTACGCTTTCTCGGGAAACCCCGAAGCTTTTGAGGCTGCAAAACTGCTGGCTGAAAAAGGATTTACCAACGTAAAAGTACTCACTGGTGGTCTCTGGGACCTGAGATGGCGCGCAGCCAACATCAAAGGACTAAAAAGCATGATGCAATGGGTCGTTGATGTTCCGGAGGAGAATTTATGAATTAACAGGTTTACATGTTAACACGTTTACAGGTTGACAAGTTATTTTTGAATACCAAACGCTTTTCTTAATTTTGACTTAAACCTGATTATCATGGAAAGAAGAAAATTCATTAAGGGCTCGGCCATCATCGGAGCCACGGCCATTACGCCTGGTTTACTCAAAGATGCTTCAGGCATGCTGGTTGATGGCAAGAGCCGCAAGGTGCGCACCGTGCTTACTGCCGATCGTACCATGGTGGGGACATTGCCAGTGCTGCGCGCTTTTGCCGGCGACAACAATGATTATGTTTCGCCTTATGTTTTTTTTGACGAGTTCGGACCGGTGATGGTGAAAGCCAACGACAAGCCTTTGCGTGTGGATGCACATCCGCATGCAGGCATCATCCCCACTACTTATTTTCTGAATGGCAGCGGTCATCACCGCGACAGCCTCAATTATGATTTCCAGATTGGAAAAGGCGATTTCATGATGTTCACTTCAGGAAAGGGCGCCATCCACATGGAAGAAACGGGCAAAAAACTGTTTGACCAGGGCGGCCTTTATCACGGTTTCCAGATCTGGCTGAACATGCCGGGTAAATACAAATTTGTGGACCCCAGCACCGACGTGCACCGGCCGGAAAAAATGGCTGAGATAAATAACAAAGACTACAATGCCAAAATAGTGCTCGGCGAGCTCTTCGGCGCCAAATCAAAAGTCCAGACCCTCTTCCCGGTTTTTTATTTTCACATTACCATGAAGGCGGGCTGCAAGCTCAACATTCCGGTTGATCCCACGCACAATGCATTTGTGTATGTTATCAAAGGCAACATTGAAACCGAAGGCCGCAGGGAAATCAAATCCAACCAGGTTGTTTTATATGAACGTGGTGAAAGCGACATCCATCTTTTCAGCGCCGGTGAAGCTGAAATCCTTTTGCTTGGCGGAAAACCGCATAACGAACCCGTATATGCTTATGGTCCTTTTGTGATGAATACCGAAGAGCAGATCAGAAAATGCTACAGCGATTACCAGTCGGGTAAGATGGGAAATCCCGATGTGGTGAACCATGCAGGGTTTTGATCTAACGGGACTCATCCGTTTCAGCCTCTTTTTCCGCCGTTCCAGTTCTTATTGCCTGCAATTCCTGTTTATTGTATTTATTAAAAAGCAATATACGTGCATATTTGCAGCCCGGAACAAAAACCGACTGAAGCTTTATGAAAACCCTGCTATCCGTTACTGCTATTTTAGTATTAACTGTTTCTTCCTTCGCCCAGGCGCCCATGGGCAGCAACCCTTCGTCAATAGAATGGAAATACATCAATTCTAAAGCTGTTAAAGTGATCTTCCCTGCCGGAAGAGAACAGGAAGCATTCCGACTTGCCAATATCATTGATTACATCTCCGACAGTGCCGGTACTACCGTTGGACCGAAACGCAAACACCTCGACATGGTGCTGCAAACCAACCAGGTGATCTCCAACGGTTATGTGGGACTGGCGCCTTACCGCAGCGAATTGTTCGGAACGGCTCCGCAGAATTTCAACCAGCTCGGCTCCGTGTCGTGGCTCGATCTGCTTGCATTCCATGAATACCGTCATGCCTTACAGTTCATCAACAGCAGGCGCGGGCTGACCATGGTAGGCTACTATGCCGGCGGCGAAACTTTGTGGTCCATCCTGGCGGCTATCTCCGTGCCGGCCTGGTACAGCGAAGGTGATGCCGTGCTGACGGAAACTTTGTTCTCCGATGCCGGTCGCGGTCGTACCCCTTACTTTTTCCAGGAACAGCGTGCATTGCTGCTGAACAATAAAAACTACAAATACATCAAGGCGCGCAATGGTTCGTTCAGGCACCTTTTGCCCGACCACTACCGCTTAGGCTATACGATGCTACAGCAGGTGCGCAATGAAAAGGGTCCTGATGCCTGGAGCAAAATTTTAAAGCAGGGAAGCGCTTATTCCGGCGTATTCTATCCTTTCTCCCGTGCAATGAAAAGGAATGCAGGTTATACCAGTCGTAAATTATATAAACACAGCTATGAATCACTCCAAAAACAATGGCTGGAAGAGCTGCAGAAAATCCAGCTGACCCCGACGGCTTTGGTGAACGAACGTCCGGAAAAAACAGTGAGCAATTATGACTGGCCACATGTGCAGCAGGACAGCAGCATTATCTGCATCAAATCATCCTACAATAAAAATCCGGAAATTATCAAATTGAAAGACGGCAAAGAATCGAAAATCACTTCCATGGGATTCTCCACAGAACCGTTCATGTCGCAAAACAATAATATGCTAGCCTGGACGGAATTCAATTCCGATCCGCGGTGGCAGAACAGGAATTACAATGTAATCGTCAGCTACAACGTGAAGACCGGAGATAAAAAAAGGATCACTTCAAAAACCAAATTATTCTCGCCACAGTTTTCTTCCGGCGGGGATCAGCTTGTCGCCGTTAAGGCCGATGAAAATCTGAAGAATGAAATTGTTTTCATTGATCCCTCCACAGGCGCTGAAACCGGTAACATTCCAAATCCTGAAAACGATTTTCTTTCCTATCCCAACTGGACAAAGGGTGACGGCGCCATTGTTTTCCTGGTTAAAAGAAACTCCTCAGTGGCCATGATGAAATATGATCTGGCTACCAAAGCCATCACGCAGCTTTTGCCCTGGTCGCAAAATGTGATCGGTGGTTTGTTTGTAGGAAAGGAAGCTGTTTACTACTGTGCAGGTTATTCAGGAATCAACAATATCTATACGGTTAGCCTGAACGGCGACCAGGTGATCAGGCAAATCACGTCTGTTAAAATCGGCGCTGAAATGCCTGCCTTGTCAGCCGATGAAAAAACGTTGTACATGACGGAATTTAACTATATGGGAAATGAGCTGACGAAAATGGATATGAGCGCATCACCCGGTACAGTAATCACACCGCTGGAGCCGGTGCAGATGGAACGGTACAAGGTCGTCACCACGCCGGTTGAAAGCCGTATGTTCGACAGGATTCCCAACCAGCAATATGAAGTAAAAAAATACAACGCACCCTTCCGCGGAACCAAATTTCATTCGTGGTTTTTCAATCCTTTGCCTGCCATGCCCAGCGTGAGTTTTGCTGCCAGCAACATCCTGAACGACTTTGGTGTGGCAGCTTTGTTTGGCTACAACACCAATGAAAAAACCATGGTAATGAATGTCAATGCCGATTATGCCCGTTATTACCTGCCGCTGAATGTGCATGCCGGCAGCAGCTTCAGGGCACTGATCTCACCCGACAACCTCGCTGAAACCGGAGAAACGACATACAGTACAACGGAGTTCAATGAAGTGAGCTTTGGCGGCGGACTGTCGCTCCCGCTCACCTGGTATTGCGGCTACTACCGGACCTCCTTTCGCGCTTACAGCGACATGAGCCGGATCTATACAAATCATTATCGCTATGATGAGATTCATTATGAAAAATCCACTTCGCTTACTAGCGTGGAAGGCGGTTTCAGTTTAGCACATCTGCAGGGTCGTGCCCGGCAGCATGTATTACCGCGATGGGGACAGGTGCTGAACGTGACCGCAGCTGGCGGCATTGCAGGCGTGAGCGCTGAGAAATACCAGGCCGATGCAACGCTTTATTTTCCTGGCGTAATGCGTAATCACAGCCTGAGCTTTAGCGGAGGATGGAAAAAAGAGCTGCTGAAAAACGAATACCGGTACCTCGATCTGTTCAATCACGCAAGAGGATATACGCCGATACAGGGAGATGAAGAATATGTAGTCAGCGGAAATTATCAGTTGCCGCTATGCTATCCTGACTTCGGATTTGCCGGGTTGTTTTACCTGCAGCGCATACGCACCAATTTATTTTACGATTATTCGCAGGTAATCAGAAAAGACATGGACAAAACTTTCGACCAGCGGTCCTACGGAATGGAAATGATCTTTGACGCCAACTATTTTAATGTGCTTGCACTCAGCGTAGGTGCCAGGCTTTCCATCCTGCAGGATAGAAACTATTTCAACCAGGATCAAAAAGCAGCCTTCCAGTTTTTCTTCACAGGCACATTCTGATTTAATTTTCCAATGGCATCTTTTTTTTGTTTTTGAGGCTTATATTTGTGATAACAGAACTTTAAAAACGTAATATCATGAAACCTCTTGAGTACCATGTAAAGATCAATGCCCCCAAAGAAAAAGTTTGGAAGAAGCTTTGGGAAGATGAAAGTTACCGTAAGTGGACAGCGGCTTTTGCTGAAGGCTCTTATGCCGAGAGCGACTGGAAGGAAGGAAGCAGGGTTAAATTCTTATCTACCAAAGGTGAAGGCATGTATGCCGTGATCGAAAAAACAATTCCTAATCAGCAGATGACCTTCAGACACCTTGGTGAGATAAAAAACGGTGTCAAAGAACCGAAACAATGGGAAGATGCTACTGAAAGCTATCACCTGGAAGAAAAAAACGGTGTCACTGATGTGAAGGTAAGCCTGGGAACTGTTGCCGAGTATGAAGATTATTTCAATGCTACATTTCCGAAAGCGCTGGATGTACTGAAAAAAATTTCAGAACAGTAAAAAAAGTTTAAAGTCCACTCCTGATTTTATTCCGTCAGCAGCTTCTCCAGCAACCTGTAAAAATCCTCTTTGTACTTTTCATATTCATTGCCCGTTGCCGGTCCTGAAAAGCCCGTGTATATTTTCCGCACCTTCCCTTTTTTATCCACATAAATAGTTGTGGGATAGCCTGCAATTTTATTCAGCATGGGCAGTGTTTGTGCAACGGAATCCCGGTTGCCGATGAGTAACGGGTAGGTTATATGATAACGATCACGGAGCCTTTTTATGTTTGATGCTGCATGTGCAAAGTCAGGCGTTTTTTCAAAAGACAACCCAACAATCCGGAGTCCGCGGTCCTTATACTTTTCATATACGCCGGAAAAAAATGCCGATTCATCCATACAGTTCGGACACCAGGAACCCATCACCTGGATGATCACCACCTTGTCCTGAAACATTTTATCAGTGAGTGAAACAGCCCTGCCTTCCAGATCCGGTAATGTAAATGCCATCTTATCAAACCCCTTCTTCAGATAAGTAATGGAATACGGATCAGGCAGCTTAAATTTATCATTCCGTTTTGCAACAAAATTTTCTTTCCAGTGATTGCCTGAAAGGTAAATGCCTGTCATTCGGTCGCCGTTAATTGCTGCCTTAAATAAAAATGCATGTGCGCCATCGAAGCAGGATAGAAAAAGACTGTCGCTGGTGGCACAACCTTCCAGGTAACGATAGTCGCCGCTTGGTGTGAGAAAGGTGCCATAAACGATTCCGTTTTCCTTTTGTTCGAACACACCAATGGCCTTTGAGGAATCGGCAGTGCCCGGACTAAAGTCTGTTTCCCATCTGCCCTGTACATTTGCTATCGAAACCTGGGGGTAGGTGTTAAACCGGTAAGGGATTCCCTGGTAAGCATGAAAGCTGATCCGCTGATTTGTTTTTCTTGAATAGTTAATAAAATCACCCGTCATGGATTTACCGTTCACAAGCACCCTGATCTCAGAATCAAATACGGGTAACCGTGCGATCATGGAATCACCGGTGAATGAAATTTCATCCACCAGAATTTTTTCCGAACCGTTCAGAATGGTGATTGTATAAAGACTGTCGGATCGGTTTACTTCAAAATTAAACGGCAGATCTCCACCCGGCAAGCCAAGAACAGCCTTCCAGATGCCTGTAATCAACAATAATGTTTTCATTGATAAAATCAGGTTGAAAAAAAGTTTAATGTTTAAAGTTTAATGTTTAAAATTGAAATCGTCTGGTCATAAAACTTCAACATCTTAACTTTATAATCCCAGACCAAAATATTCTTAAACTTTAAACCTGAAACCTTAAACTGCGCATGTATACTTAAGGCTAATACCACATCACTACGCAAGCACGCGTTTCACCGCTACCTGCTCATACCCTTCGATGATGTCGCCAACCCTGATGTCGTTGAATTTGTTAATGTTCAATCCGCATTCGTAACCAGCTGAAACTTCTTTTACATCTTCCTTAAACCTCCGCAGCGAAGCAAGCTCTCCTGTATACACAACAATGCCGTCGCGAACTATGCGCACTTTCGTATTCCTGGTAACCTTTCCTTCCAGCACCATGCAGCCTGCAATAGTTCCTGCTTTGGGGATGTTGAATGTCTCACGGATTTCGATGTTGCAGGTAATCTTTTCTTCAAACTCAGGAGCAAGCATTCCCTCCATGGCCGCCTTAAGCTCGTTGATGGCATCGTAAATAATGGAATACAGACGGATATCGATCTGTTCCTGTTCGGCCAGCTTCCTTGCATTGACTGAAGGACGTACCTGAAAGCCGATGATGATTGCATTGGATGCGGAAGCAAGCAGTACGTCAGATTCCGTAATCTGTCCAACTGATTTATGAATGACGTTGATCTGTATCTCCGGATTGGAAAGTTTAAGTATGGAATCGGACAACGCCTCGATGGAGCCATCCACATCACCTTTTACAATTACATTCAGCTCTTTGAAATTACCAATGGCAAGCCTTCTTCCGATCTCATCCAGCGTAATGTGCTTATGTGTCCGGATGCCCTGTTCACGCTGCAGTTGCAAACGCTTGTTGGCAATGTCTCTTGATTCGCGTTCATCATCCATCACATTCACCGTATCGCCTGCCTGCGGAGCTCCATTCAGTCCAAGTATCATTACAGGTGATGAAGGTCCTGCTTCATTCATGCGCTGACCGCGTTCGTTGAACATGGCTTTCACACGGCCGCTGTGACATCCGGCAAGCATGATATCGCCAACCTTTAATGTCCCGGCCTGGACCAGGATGGTGGTAATGTAGCCACGGCCCTTATCCAGTGATGATTCAATCACAGTTCCGATGGCATTCTTATCGGGATTTGCTTTCAGGTCAAGCAATTCTGCTTCAAGCAGCACTTTTTCAAGCAGCAGGTCGATGTTCGATCCTTTTTTTGCTGAAATGTCCTGGCACTGGTATTTACCTCCCCATTCTTCAACGAGGATATTCATTTTTGAAAGCTGCTCTTTGATCCTGTCAGGATTTGCATCCGGCTTATCTACCTTGTTCAGTGCAAACACAATGGGAACACCGGCTGCCTGTGCATGGTTTATTGCCTCCACCGTCTGTGGCATTACACTGTCGTCGGCAGCCACCACGATAATGGCCACATCGGTTACCTTCGCACCCCTGGCACGCATGGCGGTAAATGCTTCGTGACCCGGTGTATCAAGGAATGTAATTGCTTTTCCGTTTTCAAGCTGCACTTCATAGGCTCCAATGTGCTGTGTGATACCACCGGCTTCACCGGCAATCACATTTGCTTTTCGTATATAATCGAGCAGGGAAGTTTTACCATGATCAACGTGTCCCATTACCGTTACAATCGGTGCCCGCGGCTTCAGCTCTTCGGGTGAATCCACTTTTTCCTGTATGGCTTCCTGCACGTCGGCTGAAACGAATTCCACCTTGCATCCGAATTCTTCAGCAACTACGCTGAGTGTTTCCGCATCAAGGCGCTGATTGATGGATACAAACATTCCCAGGCTCATGCAGCTGGAAATAATATCAGTTACAGGAATTCCAATCAACTTGGCAAGCTCATTGGCTGATACAAACTCCGTGACCTTGATCACTTTCTGTTGTCCTTCAACAACAGCGCTTGATTCAATTGCCTGTTGGGTTGCAGCTTCGCGCTTGAGCTTCCTGTATTTTGATCCTTTTGTTTTTGATCCTGCACCACTAAGCCTTGCCAGCGTTGCCTTGATCTGATCCTGAATTTCTTTTTCAGTAGGTTCCGCTTTTGGAACTCCCGGGCCCCTTGTATCTTTCTTGAATCGATTGTCACCCGGACGGTCACCGCGGCGTTGCTGCTGGTGATCTCCCGGTCGTTTTGTATCAGAAGCACTGCCAGGCTGATCGGAGGAAGATATTTTTTTGTCGGTACGCTTTCTTTTTTTCTTCTTGCCTGTCCTGTCGCTTTCTGATGATGATGCTACCGGTTTTTTCTTCGGTGGATCTACCGGCAGATCAATCTTACCAAGAATGGTAGGACCGGTAAGTTTTTCCCGCTCTGTACGGAAAGGGACTTCTTTATCAGCTTCATCAGTCTTATCTTCAACAGCTTCGGGCTGCACTGCAGCAACATCTGCTTTTGATGCTTTAACTTCTTCCTGTTGTCCGGATTTTGGCTCATCTACTTTGGCAACAGCTTCTTCTTCAGCAGCCGCTTTCTTTGTCTTCTTTTTCCCTTTTGTCTTCAGCTCCTCCAGGTCAATGGTGCCAACCACTTTGGGCTGCGGCGCCTTTTTTGATTTGGCCTTGATTACTTCCGGTTCTGCTGATTCCTTTTCCTTTTCCTTTTCTTTTGGAGCCTCCTTCATTTCAGCAGCAGGCGTTTCCTTAGCTGCCGGCTTGTCTTTGTGATGCTTCTCCTTGTCGGCCGCTTCTTTCTTAATGGAATTCAGGTTTCGCAGCAACTCTTCATCCGAATCCGCTTCTGCTGTCTTTGACCTTGATCCAGGCGCAGGGGCCTCAATAATGGTTCCTTCCTTCCGGATTTTTTCCTTCGTTATCTCAATTGCATCCTGCTTGACAAGCTTGTCAGACTGAAATTCCTTTTGTAAAAGTGCGTACGCCTCCTGTGAAATCTTGGTATTCGGATTTCGTTCCACCTTCACACCTTTTGAATCCAGGAACTCGATAAGATGCTCGAGGCCTATATTCAGGTCTTTGGTGACTTTACTGAGACGTATTGTTTTTTCGTCTGACATAGATGCTAAAAATGGTGTTTCTTCTTTAATAGAATTTTAATTTAATAATTATTCAAACTCTGATTTGAGGATTTTTACAATCTCCTTGATAGTTTCTTCTTCCAGGTCGGTGCGTTTCACCAGTTCTTCAGTACTTAACAGCAGAACACTTTTTGCCGTGTCACAGCCGATGGCCTTGAGCTCATCAATGATCCAGCTGTCAATTTCATCTGCAAATTCTTCCAGATCCACATCTTCCCCTTCATCATCTGAATCGCGGTACACATCAATTTCATAGCCGGTTAATTTCCCTGCCAGGCGGATGTTATACCCACCTTTTCCAATGGCAAGCGAAACCTGGTCGGGACGCATAAACACCGATGCACGTTTTGTTTCATCGTCCAGCTTTATGGAAGAAATTTTTGCAGGACTCAGTGCACGGGTAATAAACAGGCTTGTATTGTTGGTGAAGTTGATCACATCAATATTTTCATTCTTCAGCTCCCTTACAATTCCATGGATACGTGAACCTTTCATACCAACACATGCTCCTACCGGATCAATCCTGTCGTCATATGATTCAACAGCCACCTTGGCTCTTTCGCCCGGTTCGCGTACAATGTTCTTAATGGTGATGAGTCCGTCAAATACCTCCGGCACTTCAAGCTCGAACAAACGCTCGAGAAATGCAGGTGAGGTCCTTGACAAAATAATTTTCGGATTGCCGTTGAGCATTTCAACCCTGTTGACAACAGCTCTTACACTGTCGCCTTTTTTGAAAAAGTCGGACGGGATCTGCTCCGATTTAGGAAGTGTGAGCTCATTTCCTTCATCGTCAAGCACCAGCGCTTCCTTTTTCCATACCTGGTAAATTTCACCCGTGATGATATCGCCAACCCTGTCTTTGTATTTTTTATAAATGCCATCCTTCTCCAGCTCCATAATTCTTGAAACCAGGTTCTGGCGCGCTGCAAGCACGGCCCTGCGGCCGAATTCTTCCAGCTTGACCTCTTCAGTCACTTCCTCACCGACTTCAAAATCGGGTTCAATTTTAATGGCATCTGAATAGGCAATCTCCGTGTTGGGATCCATCACCATTCCATCTTCCACAATGACCCTGTTTCGCCATACCTCAAGGTCCCCCTTATCAATGTTGATGATAACGTCGAGGTTGTCGGCAGTTCCGAATTTTTTCTTCAGCATACCCTTGAACACATCCTCAAGGATGCTCATCATTGTTGCCCGGTCGATATTCTTGAATTCCTTGAACTCGGAAAACGACTCTATTAATACGGCATGTTCCATGGATGTAAAATTAATTTAAAATGTTAATATCAGTTTAGTTTCTTTAATAGTTTCAAAGGGAAAATGAAGCTGTTGCTCCGTCGTCGCCTTTTTATTATTGATTTTTGAAGTTGATTTCATTAATAAGTCAATCCCTTCAGGACCTGCAGATAAAAGAGTTCCCTCATGCTGCACGCCCTCTTTGGTCGATACTCGAACCTGTCGGCCCAAACCCCGCATGTATTGTCCCATCACTTTAAATGGCTGATCCATACCCGGGGATGACACCTCCAGCTCATGTGTTTCCAGCATGCCGTCGACCTCCAGCTCACCGGTCAGGTAACGGTTCAGCGTGATGCATTCCTTGATGGTAATGCCGCTGGGCTTGTCGGCCAGCACCGTTATTTTTCCTGAGGTAACCTTCACGTCTACCAGGAAAATATCCGACCCTTTTATTTGGTTTTCAACCAGTTCCGCTATCTGCAATGCGTCTTTCATAGGCAACAAAAAAGGGGACTCCGTCCCCTCTTTTCTCATTTATCTACGATGCAAAGATACAAATTTAATACAAATTACAAAAGGTCCGTTTTCAATTAACAGGAATCTTTGAGGGCTGGTACCACGGCTATAACAATTATAATCCTTCCCGGTTTTGATTTGAAGACAGGCCATTCCGTTTTCTTGTTGCACGCCATTTTACGTACTTTGTTTGTTATTTAATCCCATGTTGCATGAAATCAAAAAAATCACAATATCTCGAGGATATCCTCAGTTCGGAAAATCAAAAACTGAATGCGCTTCATAAGCTCGTAACCGAGACCATTGAAGAGGAAGAATTGCTTTCGAAGGCACTCAAGGAAGAAGAGGATGAGTCGGTAAAATTAGGGGACCGCCTGGCAGACGGGATTGCATCGTTCGGAGGAAGCTGGAATTTTATAATCCTTTTCTGCATCATCATGGCAATCTGGATCTTAGTCAATTCCATTTACCTTTTTAAAAAACCTTTTGACCCCTTTCCGTTCATCCTGTTAAACCTGATCTTATCCTGTATTGCCGCTTTACAGGCTCCGGTGATCATGATGAGCCAGAACCGTAAGGAAGCGCGAGATCGTAAAAGGGCTGAGAATGATTATCTTATTAACCTCAAGGCGGAAATTGAGATCCGTACACTGCACCGCAAGATTGATCTGCTGATGACTGACGACATCAGGCGGCTGTTTGAAATACAGAAAATACAGCTGGATGAACTGGAGGCACTTAAAAAGAAAATCGGCAAAAATTCCGACTGACTACATTTTGTTACTTTGCAGTCCTAATTTCAATAAATGGTCATTGCCGGTTATATCTTATCGGTGCTTATCGGTATTTCACTCGGACTGATTGGCGGCGGCGGATCCATACTAACGGTACCCATATTGGTTTATTTGTTTGGAATCAATGCCACGCTTGCAACGGGCTATTCCTTATTCATTGTAGGCCTTACAGCCCTGGTAGGCGCATGGCGCTATTACCGCGCCGGGATGGTAAATCTGAAAAAAGCTTTTTTTTTCGCCGTGCCTTCACTGGTAAGCCTGATCCTGGCCCGGCTGTACCTGATGCCAGTGATACCACATATTGTATTTACTGCCGGTTCATTTACCATGACCAAGGATATGCTCATCATGATCGTCTTCTCTGCGTTTATGGTCACCGCTTCATTTTCCATGATCCGCACCAGGGCCGAATCAATTCCCGGCCTGGCGGTTGACCATACCGGTTTGATCGCCATTGGCTTTTGCGTGGGTATACTCACCGGTTTCCTGGGCGCCGGCGGCGGTTTTCTGATTGTTCCTGCACTGATCTTTTTTGCAGGACTTGATATGAAACAATCCGTCGGCACGTCCCTGTTTATCATCGCATTTAATTCCCTGTTCGGATTTGCAAACGATGTGATTCACGGGGAGGTGTTCAGCTTCTGGCTGCTGGGTTCCATCGCACTTTGTGCAGTGGCTGGCATGTATGCGGGAACTGCGCTTGCCAAAAAAATACCGGGAGAAAAGCTCAAGCCTGCATTTGGATGGTTCGTGCTGGTGATGGGAATTTATGTACTCCTGCGCGAAACATTGCTGGGCAGCTAAATCTCCTCTCCATGAAACATGATCTTCCCGCAACATTGGCATCCTTGGCCTCAATAATTTATTTACTGATTGCTGCGGGGATAGCTTTGATAAAGACCGCGCTTACTTTTGCAACCGTGTCATCATAAAACCTTTCGATTACTTTCAGCATGAGTGCCAATGTCCGTACTTTTTTACTTTTTTTAACCGGCTCGGTTTTTTTCCTGGCGCTTCCATTTATTTTTTCACCCGAATTGATGTGGTCGTTTGCGCTTTTTTCAAGGCCGGGATTACTGCGTGATCTTACCGGTTATGTTTTGATGCTGGGAATTTTTTATCTTAACTATTTTATTTTTCTGCCGGGGCTTTATTTTCAAAAAAAATATTTTCTCTTCGCAGCCATCCTTCTTTGCTGTTTCATTATTGTGATGGTGGTACCGAAATTATTGATCCCCTGGCATGATCATGTAGCCGGGGCAGGCGGACCAGGCAGGCATTTTGGTCCCAATGGCCTGCATCACCACGGCGGCCCTCCGGGACATGGTGGTCCGCATGGTTTCAGGGGGGTGCCATCAACACTGATGCAGATCGGCCATAACCTGTTTATTTTTTTACTGGTGATATTTGTGTCGCTCACCCTGCAAATCCAGGACAGGCTTAAGCAGGCCCAGAAGGAAAAGCTTGGCGCTGAATTGTCATTCCTGAAAGCGCAGATCAACCCGCATTTTCTTTTTAATTCACTCAACAGCATATATTCGCTTGCCATTGAGCGGTCCGAAAAAACTGCCGATGCAGTGGTTAGGCTCTCGGGAATGATGCGTTACGTAATCAGCGAAGCAAGCCGTGATTTTGTTTCGCTGGAGAAAGAGCTCGAATATATCCAGGCATATATCCAGCTGCAGAAAATAAGGCTGGGCAACACCATTTCAATCGACTATGAAATAAGCGGCGACATGCAGAACAACATCATTGCCCCGCTCATCCTGATTCCCTTTGTGGAAAATGCTTTTAAATATGGTGTTAATTCAGAGGAAGACTCGGCCATCAGCATAAAAATAAGTACATTTGAAAATAACCTGACGCTGGATATTAAGAACCACAAGGTAAAAACCAACCAGGAAGACACCTCCAAGACTGGTGTTGGAATTGAAAACAGCAAAAGCCGGCTGCAGCATATTTATCCGGGCAAACACCAATTAACGATCCAGGATACTGCAACCGATTTCATTGTTTCACTCAGATTAGAATTGTTATGATAAACGCCATTGCGGTTGATGATGAGCCGCCTGCATTAAGCATCATCGAAAATTTCTGCCATCGGATTGATTTCATCAAGCTCCAAAAAACATTCACCGGCCCCAACGAAGCGCTGAAGTACCTCCGTAAATTCCCCGTTTCACTGATGTTTCTCGACATCCAGATGCCTTCGCTTACAGGCATTGAAATGTATAAATCAGTCCAGCAGGATACGATGGTCATTTTCACCACCGCATTCAGCGACTATGCCGTTGAGGGATTTAATCTCAATGCCATTGACTACCTGCTCAAACCATTTACCTTTGAACGGTTCCTGAAAGCGGCAAACAAGGCGAAGGATTTTTATTCGTATAGTCGCCCCGTTAGTCAGGAGCAGCAGTACATCCTCATCAGGGCCGACTACAGCCTTGTTAAAGTGAACCTTGCCGACATCATCTGCATTGAAGGGCTTGATGACTACCTGAAGATTTACATCATGAACCAGAAAACGCTGGTAGCCAGAATGACCATGAAGTCCATGGCTGAAAAACTGCCTGACCGTGATTTTGTGCGCGTGCACCGTTCATTCATCGTGCCCCTGAAAAGGATCGCTTCCGTGCGGAATAAAACAATCTATGTGGATGACAAGGAAATTCCCATCGGCAGCAGCTATGAAGAAGCATTTCTGAAAGCGTTTAATCCCTGATGTGCTGCATAAGCATGTAAACGCAGCCGGAAATATCATTATGTTTGATGCATGGAAAGCCAGTTGATCCTTGGCGCTGTTGCAAAATACATCAGTCTTGACGAAGCGGATGCCGCTTTTTTTATTTCACTGCTGAAGGAACAAAAGCTGAAACGCAGGCATTTTTTGCTTGAAGAAGGCGAGATCTGCAGACATTCGGCATTTGTCAATACTGGCTGTTTGAAAAGCTTCAGCATCGACAAAAACGGTTTTGAGCACGTGCTCGCTTTTGCACCATCAGGTTGGTGGATGGCTGACCTGAACAGTCTCATTACACAAAGGCCCGGCCAGCTGACCATTGAAGCCATTGAAGAATCCACGGTTTTATTACTGGAGAGAAATGATCAGTATTTATTGTTTGAAAAAATTCCTGCTTTTGAACGGTTCTTCAGGATCCTGGTTGAAAATTCGCTGGTGGCCATTCAGCAGCGGCTGTTGGACAAGCTTTCGCTTACCGCTGAAGAACACTACAGGAGCTTTTGCAAACGCTATCCTGCGCTGATTGAGCGGATCCCGCAGAAAGATGTGGCAGCCTATATCGGCATTACACCTGAATTCCTGAGCAAAATGAAATCAGGAATGGCAAAAGGAAAATAACAGGAACTTAATCTTCTTTATGTTTATTTCTTAATCCAGTTTATTGGAAACGGCCCTGATGCAGTTATACCTTTGCGGCAGTTTTAAGGTATGATATTTTATGAAAACAAATCAAGCTGGTAACGACATTATGAGTAATACTGTTTTACACCGTTCCGACACCCGCGGCAAAGCCGATCATGGATGGCTGCACAGCCGTCACACGTTCAGCTTTGCAAATTATTATGATCCTGACCGGATGCACTTTGGTGTATTGCGGGTACTGAATGATGACATTGTTGATCCTGCGATGGGATTTGGCAAGCATCCGCACGACAACATGGAAATCATTTCCATTCCCTTAGAGGGCGACCTCGAGCATGAAGACAGCATGGGCAACAGGGCCGTCATCAAAAAAGGCGATGTGCAGATCATGAGTGCAGGAACAGGGATCTTTCACAGCGAGTTCAATAAAAACAAAGACAGCGCTGTAAAATTTTTACAGATCTGGGTGTTGCCAAACCGTAAAAATGTAACGCCCCGGTATGACCAGGTCACGCTGAACACCGGGGAACGGCACAACAGGCTGCAGCAGATCGTTTCACCCAATCACGGTGACGAAGGGGTGTGGATTCACCAGGATGCATGGTTTCATCTTGGAACACTGGATGCAGGATTTGAAACGGAATACGAGCTGAAAAAAGAAGGCAACGGTGTTTATGCCTTCGTGCTGAGCGGCGATGTAACCATCGAAAACCAGGCATTGCATGCACGTGACGGTTTCGGTATCCGGGAAACCAAAAAAATAAAAATCAAGGCTGACTCAAATACAGAAGTCCTGCTCATGGAAGTTCCCATGAATCTTTAAATATTTCATAAACTAAACCACAAGGAAATGGAAACACTTAATCAAACAATAACAAAATGGGTCATTGATCCCGCACACAGTGAAATTCAGTTTAAGGTAAAGCACCTGATGATTACCACCGTAACGGGAAGCTTCACCAGTTATGAAGCAGATGTGGAAACGGCAGGTGATGATTTTGCAACGGCAAAAATCCTGGTGAAGATCAACACCTCATCGGTAACCACAGGAAGCGACCAGCGCGATGGTCACATCAAAAGTCCAGATTTCTTTGATCCGGAAAAATATCCGGTGATGACTTTTAAATCCACTGCCATTAAAAAAGTGGATGAAAAAGGCAGCTATGAAATGGCCGGTGATCTGACGATAAAAGATATAACAAAGCCCATCCGGTTGGCTGTTGAATATAGCGGCAAAATGAAAGACCCTTGGGGAAGTATGAAAGCGGGCTTTCTCATCAGTGGCAAAATTAACAGGGGAAACTGGAATCTGAGCTGGAATGCTGCACTGGAAAGCGGCGGTGTGCTGGTAAGCGATGAAGTACGCATTGTCTGTGAAGTACAGCTGGCGAAGCAGGCTTAAAATAAACCAGGAACATTGAACTCCGGTGCATTGCGCCGGAGTTTTTTTGTTTTTTCTCCTTTCCGGGAAAAAGGCTAATTTTGAAGCAAATTATAGATGAAATGAAATTTGGTGTTGTAATATTTCCCGGATCCAACTGCGACCAGGATATGGTATATACATTGGGAACCCTGATGAAACAGGAAGTGGTGGAGCTCTGGCACAAGGACCACAACCTGAAAGGCTGTGACTTTATCGTCCTCCCCGGTGGTTTTTCCTTTGGCGATTATCTGCGCAGCGGCGCCATCGCCCGGTTTTCACCCATCATGCAGGAAGTGATGGAATTTGCTGACAAGGGAGGCTATGTGTTCGGCATCTGTAATGGCTTCCAGATTTTATGCGAAGCGGGATTATTACCCGGAGCCTTGCTGCATAACACCAGTCATAAATATGTTTGCAAAAATGTTTATATCAAAGCTGAAACTGATGAAAGTCTTATAACATCCAAGCTCAGCACCACCAGGGCGCTGAAAATTCCGATCGCCCATGGTGAAGGCCGTTTTTATGCCGACGATAAAACACTGAAAGAAATCCATAACAATGGCCAGATCCTTTTCCGATACTGTAATGAAGCCGGACAAGTCATTCCTGAAGCAAATCCAAACGGCGCATCAGAAAACATTGCCGGCATCTGCAATCTGAATAAAAATGTTTTTGGTATGATGCCGCATCCCGAGCGTGCTGCATCCATCGAACTTGGCAATACTGACGGGCTGGGGATTTTTGAATCGATACTCAATACGGTTGAAGCCTGATCCTTTTTTCTGAATCCCGTTTACCTGATTATATTTTGCCCCGCTGAATCAATGACCGTGGTTTTCAGCCGGTAAAATAATTTTATCTGAATGAAACTTTTCAGGTCAAAAATGCTCTATCTTTATATGTTTGTTCCAATGTTTAAACTATTAAATAAAAATGAAAAAATCTACACTCGTTTATTCATTTGCATGTTTCCTTGTACTGTTTTTTGGTTCAAAATGTTTTGCGCAGTATTCTCTTCAGACTGCTCATTACCTGCCCTTTTTTTCTAATATGTCAGGCCTGCCACCTTATGGGTTTAATCACGATTCCCTTCCTCCTTTTTCAAGTGTATTGCCTGCCGGTCCGGACTATGGGCTAATGTCTGTTAGTACGCGTCCTTTGTGGTATTATTTTCCATCCTGCATTACAGCACCGCAACGACGGGTTTTATATCAACCGCTATACGGAGGTTCCATTCCCGGCCAATATCAATATATCAATGTCAGTGCAGCCATTTGGGGTCCTTTCGACAACCTCAATAACATCACCCTTGCACAGCTGGATGCATCAAAGCTACTGGCAAGTTACAATGGAATTACAACTAAACAGCAGGCTTATTCCATGCAAATACCAAACCTTGATACAGGGAAGGTATATATTTTTGTAGTTGCTTCCGATGATACACTCACTAACCAGATAGGAGGTTTTGCCATGGACCTGAATTTTGGCGGCAATTTATCTCCATACACCAGTGAATGTATACTCTGCAACGGAAAAGCAGGTTATTTTGAAAAATATAATGGCCCCTGTGCATTGACTGTTGATACCCCCGGAAATTATCCGCATCTCATCTGGAGAAAAAACGCAGCAGATATTGGAATTGCGGGTTATTATGTAGGAAGGTTAAATGTTGCGGGCACGCTGGATACACTTACCTATATTGATTATGTTACCGGTCTGACCGAATACCTTGATACTGCAGTGAGTGCAGTGCAGAAAAAAAGAGAATATAAAATTATTCCGGTAGATTCATGCGGACAGATCAATACAAATAATACGGGAATAACTTATGGAACAATTTATCTGCAAAGCTATCCCGGCTTAAATAATGAAGTGAACCTGACCTGGGATTATTCGGGTTTAATTTACATAACCAAATCATTGATCCCGATATTTTATATCTGGCGTTATTCCGGAATAAACCCTCCGGTTTTGGTTGACAGTGTTGCCCTTACGTTTGCACCTTTAACTGAATATTACACTGATATTTCAGCTCCTGCAGGGCCAACTAAATATAGCATTGAAATCCGTTATACGGATCCGTGCTTTGCAATGAAATCGACTTCAACTTACAGTTCAGCGTTTTCAAATCCATCCGGAGTAGTGGTGCTTGGGGTAAAAGAATCAGGTGACCTGGTAAATACTACAGTTAGTCCCAATCCTGTTATGGATGAAAATGTAACTGTTAATTTCGGACAGCCGCTGAAACAAAATGCAGTCATCCGCATGATTGCCATGGATGGAAAAATAGTTGATCAGTTCCAGGTAAGTAAAGGTGAGGTACGATACTCCTGTTCAACTGTTAACTGCAGTCCTGGCATTTACCAGTTGCTTATCGAATCCAATGCTTGCAGGAAAGTAATGAAGATTGCAATATCCAACTAATCGGAATTTAGACCAGCATTGAGGCATAAAGGCGCAGGCAATTATGTCCGCGCCTTTTTATTTAATTGCCAGGAAAAGAATGGTGGAAGCTATTCACCCTGTTAAATTTATTACCTTTATTCTTCTTATTTTATTTAATACTTACAGCCATGAAAACAATCCGCATTCTTATATTAGCTGTGATGGTTATCCTTTCAGTCAACAACAGACTTATTGCGCAATACACCCTGCAAACGGCAAAGTATTCTTCTTTCACTGTGAACCATTCAAACATGAATCCATCTGACTCAATACCTCCTTTTTCGAGTATACTGCCGTCAGGACCGTATTATGGCAATATGAGTATCCATCAGCGTCCGATGTGGTTTTATTATCCCTCCTGTATCAGTGCTGCCTCGTGCCGGATCGGATTTAATGCAAATATGGCTATAAACAATCCACAAATCAGCACTGCTATATGGGGCCCATTCGATTCCATTTCAGGCATTACATTGGCCCAGCTTGACTCAACTAGGCTGCTTTTAAGTTACAATGGTACGGTGTTATCAGGAACGGGAGGTTATAGCCCCGATTTGCCTCACCTCGATACAGGTAAAGTTTACATTCTGGTAATTACTACAAGTGATACCATAAGCACGCTGAAAATTAACGCCTATCCCGATATTACACCAACCCATTTTTACACACCTACTTCCGCTTATACGGATGTCTGCAACCTTTGTAACGGAAAAGCTACATATTTCGAAGGATATAAGGGCATCTGTTACCTTGGGGTGGATACGCCTTCTAATTATCCTCATATGGTTTGGAATAAGGATGCAGGCGATATTGGTATTTTTGGTTATTATGTGACACGGAAAAATTCAATGAACCTGTTTGATACCCTTACTTTCATAACTTATAATAATGGATTAAGTGAGTTTATTGACACAACCGTAAGTGCCATTCAACAAAAAAGGACTTACAGAATTCTTCCTGTCGACTCCTGTAACCAGACTGAAAACAGTATTCTCTATTATTCATATGGAACATATTACCTGCAAGCGAATCCCGGATTGAATAATCAGGTAAATCTGATATTGGACTACAGCGGTCTTATTTATTATATTGATGTAATCAATCCGGTTTCCTATATATGGAGGTCGGTGAATGGAAATCCGCCGGTTTTAATTGACAGCATGGCGTTTGGAAATATGCCCTTTATCAGTTATTATACGGATATAAATGTACCGGCTGGTCCGGTAAAATATACAATTGAAGTCAGGAGCACCATCTCCTGCAATCCAATGAAAATGTCAGTAAGCTATACCTCTGTGCTTTCAAATGTTGCTGGAGTTGTAGTGCTTGGTGTACAGGAAGCCGGTGAGTTATCATCGTTATCTGTCAGTCCGAATCCGGTCAGCAATAATGAAGTAAAAATCCATTTTGGTCAGCAGCTGAAAGACAAAGCAGATGTTTATTTTATTTCTGTTGATGGAAAAATTGCTGACCAGGTTAGTATCAGCAGAGGAACCGACAATTATAACTATTCAACTGCAAATCTGAATCCGGGCATTTACCAGGTCAGGATTGAATCCCGCGGTTATAAAAAGGTGATGAAGCTGGTTGTGCTTTAATCAGTAATCACTTCTCATAAAAGTGCATCTCTTCAATGTAATTATAAACCGACTCCGGTAACATATACCGTATATCCTTTTTTTCCTTAATGGATTTCCGGATAAAGCTGGATGAAATTTCCATCAATGGCGCTTCTGTTATTTTTACGTTAGGATGAGTACGTAATTCGCCGCCATCCGTTCCCGGCCTGGGATATACGTAAAGTTCATGCTGTGAAATAATGAGCTCCCAGTTTTTCCAGTTTTTAAATGTTGCCAGGTTGTCGCTGCCAAGTATTAGCGCAAACCTGTCGTCCGGATATTTTTCTGCAAGATGATTTAACGTATTGATCGTATACGAAGGCTTGGGAAGTCCGAATTCAATTTTCGACGGCTTGATTTTCCTGTAGTCGCCGATGCCCAGTGTTACCAGCGTATAACGGTGATAGTCCTGCAGCAGTGAACTTTCCGCCTTCAGCGGGTTGTGCGGCGATACCACCAGCCACACCTGGTCCAGGTCGGTGAATTCAGCCATGTAACCGGCAATCACCAGGTGACCGTTATGAACGGGGTTGAAGGATCCGAAAAACAAGCCGATTTTCATCTGGTGAAGATTGTGCTACCGCAAAACGTTTAAAAAATGATCCAGCAGCTCCTGGGCTTCCCTGCAGGCTTCGTCCAATACATCATTTACAATAATATGATCGAACTTCGAAGCGTAGGCGAATTCCGCTACTGCCTTGTTCACTCTTTTTTCAAGACTTTCAGGTGTTTCCGACCCGCGTTTTTGCAACCGGTCACGCAGTGTCTTCAAATCAGGGGGCTTTACAAAAACTGCCAGCAGCCGCTCTTCAAAAAATTTCTTGATCTTGAGTCCACCTTCCACATCCACATCAAAAACGGCCACCTGCCCGTTGCCGTCAATCCGCTTTATTTCAGACTTCAGCGTTCCGTAAAAACGGTTTTCATATACTTCTTCCCATTCAAGAAATTCATTGTTTTCGATTTTCTGCTTGAATTCAGGAACAGTCATGAAATAATAATCCTTTCCTTCTGTCTCATTTTCTCTCCTCGGTCGTGTGGTTGCCGATACGGAAAAACACAAACGCGGATTATGACGCAGCAGGTGATGTACGATGCTGGTCTTACCGCTTCCTGAAGCGCCACAAAAAAGGATGAGTTTCAAAGTCTTAGGTAACCTGGTTTACTTAAAGGGAGGCACAAAATACGTTAAAAAGCGGCAGATAGAAAAACCGCCTGCCTTGTCCCAAAATTCACTACATTTGCACCCCTTATGCAAAATATCCGCAACTTCTGCATTATCGCCCACATCGACCATGGTAAAAGCACCATGGCCGACAGGCTGCTTGAATATACCAAAACCGTTAGCCACAAACAGGCTCAGGCCCAGGTACTTGATGACATGGAACTGGAGCGTGAACGTGGAATTACCATTAAGAGTCACGCCATCCAGATGGATTACGAGCTTGACGGGCAGAAATATGTGCTCAACCTGATTGATACCCCCGGTCACGTTGATTTTTCCTATGAAGTATCGCGCTCCATTGCTGCCTGCGAAGGCGCTCTGCTGATTGTTGATGCAGCGCAGGGCATCCAGGCGCAGACTATTTCGAACCTTTATCTGGCGCTGGGCAATGACCTGGAAATTATTCCCATCCTCAATAAAATTGACCTTGAAAGTGCGAATCCTGAAGTAGTTAAGGACCAGATCGTGGACCTGATCGGGTGCAGGCGTGAGGAAATCCTGGCTGCAAGCGGCAAGACCGGTCAGGGCGTAATGGAAATCCTGGAAGCGATAGTAAAACGAATCCCGCATCCGCGAGGAAATGCTGATGCGCCGCTCAAGGCCCTCATTTTTGATTCTGTTTTCAATTCATTCCGCGGCATCATCGCATATTACAAAGTGGTTGATGGTGTGATCCGCCAGAATGATCATGTGAAGTTCGTCAATACCAAAAAAGAATACATTGCCGATGAGATAGGCATCCTGAAGCTCGACAAGGTTCCACGTAAAGAAGTTCGTGCGGGAGACGTGGGTTATATCATTTCAGGGATTAAAGAAGCGAAGGAAGTAAAGGTGGGTGATACCATTACAACCATTGAAAATCCGTGCGAAACAGCCATCAGCGGTTTTGAGGATGTAAAGCCCATGGTGTTTGCCGGAATTTATCCCGTAGATACCGATGAATACGAAGAGCTCCGCTATTCCATGGAGAAGCTGCAGCTCAATGATGCATCACTGGTGTTTGAACCGGAATCATCTGCGGCTCTTGGTTTTGGATTCCGATGCGGGTTTCTTGGCATGCTGCACATGGAAATTATCCAGGAGCGCCTGGAGCGGGAATTTAACATGACCGTGATCACCACAGTCCCTAACGTATCATATAATGCTTTCCTTACCAAAGGAGAATCCTTTACAATCAACAATCCATCCGACATGCCTGATCCAAGTCAGCTGGAGCGGATTGAAGAACCTTATATCAAAGCCACCATTATCACCAAAGCCGAATTTACAGGATCGATCATGAACCTGTGCATCGGCAAGCGTGGACAGATCACCAACCAGAGCTACCTGACAACCGACAGGGTTGAACTGCAGTTCGACATGCCGCTGGCTGAAATAGTTTTTGATTTCTACGACAAGCTCAAAACCATATCCAAGGGATATGCTTCCTTTGATTATCATCCGATCGGTTACCGTGCATCTGACCTGGTGAAGCTCGACATCCGCCTTAACGGCGAACCGGTTGATGCCTTATCGGCACTGATCCATCGTGAACATTCATATACCTTCGGGAAAAAAATATGTGAAAAGCTGAAAGAGCTGATCACACGCCAGCAGTTCGAGATCATCATCCAGGCAAGCATCGGTGCAAAGATCATTGCAAGGGAAACGGTGAAGGCACTGCGAAAAGATGTTACTGCAAAATGTTATGGAGGTGACATTTCCCGTAAACGAAAATTACTTGAAAAGCAAAAAGCGGGTAAGAAACGGATGCGTCAGGTAGGCAATGTGGAAATTCCCCAGCAGGCTTTTCTTGCAGTGCTCAAGCTGGATTGAACAATCCGGTTTCCTGATCAGACAAAAATTTTTCAATACCATACCCTGATGATTACTCCTGCATACTTAAAGCCCGGCGACAAAATCGGCCTGATTGCTCCTGCACGAAAAGTGACACCGGCAGAAATGGAACCGGGCATCCGCTTTTTTCAGCAAAAAGGATTTGAAGTGGTTACGGGAAAAAATTTATACGGAAGCTGCAACCAGTTTTCAGGAACCGATAATGAACGTGCAGCCGATTTCCAGGCCATGATCGACGATAAAAGCATCAGCGCCATTATCGCCGCCCGTGGCGGATATGGCTGCCTGCGCATCATTGACGAGCTGGAGCTCGATCCTTTAATGGACAATCCGAAATGGCTATGCGGATTCAGCGATCTCACCGTCATGCACAATCACTTTCATTCCTATCTCGGCATGGAGACCTTACATTCCTGCATGATGTACCATTTTCAACCCGAGCATTTCGACCAGCAGGCGGCCGACTCCCTGATGAATGCAATTACCGGCGAGCCGTTAGCTTACGAGCTTCCTGTTGCCGATGCTTTCAAAACACTTAATAAAGCAGGCGGAAGCGAAGGCATCATCACGGGAGGAAACTTATCCATGCTGTATGCATTGCATGGTACGGCTTCGGACATTGATACACGCGGTAAGATTTTATTTATCGAAGACCTGGATGAATACCTATATCATATCGATCGCATGATGGTGTCACTGAAAAGGACAGGCAAACTGGAGCACCTGGTAGGATTGATCGTTGGCGGAATGAAAGACATGAAGGATAATACCGTTCCTTTCGGATTCAATGCAGAGGAAATTATCCGTGACCATATAAAGGAATATGAATATCCTGTATGCTTTGGATTTGATGCAGGTCATATACGAAAAAACAACACGCTGATCATGGGACGTGAAGCGGATCTGAATATAGACGATCAAACCGTTACACTTACTTTCCTCGAAGGAAATCCGGAATAACAAATGGCGCAGCATCACGTCTTAGGCAGGCATGGCGAAGAAATGGCCCTTGAATTCCTGGAAGAAAATGGATTCACGGTGCTTGAAAAAAACTGGCGTTACCGGAAGGCGGAAGTAGACCTGATTGCAACTGACGGACAAACACTGGTGATCATTGAAGTAAAAACAAGGTCCACGGATCATTTCGGAACGCCGGAAGAATCAATCAATAAGGCCAAGCAAAAGCTGCTGTGCGAAGCGGCGAATGCCTATATCGCAATAAAAGAAATTAAAAATGAAGTCCGGTTTGATATCGTCTCCATTGTAACAGATGGAAATCAGACCAGGCTTCATCACATCAGGGATGCATTTTATCCATATTCAAGTGAACTCGATGGATAAATGATTACCTTTATATACAATAATTAAAACAATGGCTTACAAAAGCAAGAACAGCAGCGGAAGAGGACGTTCCTCCTCCGGGCGAAGACCATCCGGCAACGATGGCGAAAAAAGAACCTGGAACCAGCGCACGTCGCATGATGATTCAGGGGAGGAAACGAAACCTGCCAGGGTGCGCAGCGACGAGGGTGAAGACAGGAAACCGGCTTTTAAAAAAGCGGGCAGCCGCAGTGCTTTTTCGAAAGACAGAAAACCTTATTCCGGCCGTGATGAGAAAAGACCATATGTGAAAAGAAGTGATGCAGGAGATGAAGCAAGACCTGAACGCAAACCTTATACAAAACGTGAAGATTCCACTGATGAGAAAAGTGAAGGAAAACCATATGCAGGATCTGACGAAAAAAAGCCATTTGCAAAAAGAGAAAATGACGGAGAGCGTGTAAGCCGCGAGAGAAAGCCTTATGCAAAGCGTGAGGATTTCTCTGATGAGAAAAGAGAAAGAAAACCATACAGCGGATCTGACGAAAAAAGACCCTATGCAAAAAGAGAAGGAAGTGGTGACAGGATTAGCCGTGAAAGAAAACCTTTTACAAAGCGCTCCGATTTCCCCCGTGAAAGAAGTGAGCGTCCTGCCGATGACAGAAACGGAACGGAAGAAAGGACCTCCTTTAACAGGGAGGACCGCCCCGAACGGAAACCATTCGAGCGCACCGAACGAAAACCATTCGACAGAAAAAAGTATGAAGGACGTGGAGCGTACGAAAGGAAAACGGGAGACAGAAGCTTCGGCAGAAATAAATCAAGCGGCCGTTTCGAACGCACCGCTTCACCCAGGGGACGGTTCTCAGAAAAAAGACCCGTTGAACGTTCCGAAAGCAAACCGCACAATTATGAAGACAACAGCTTAAGGGAAGAAAAGCTCACACGGCTCAATAAGTATATTGCCAACAGCGGTATCTGTTCAAGACGCGAAGCCGACGATCTGATCAAAGCAGGTTTGATATCAGTGAACGGGGAAATTGTAACGGAAATGGGTATTAAGATTTCCCGCACGGATATTGTGAAATATAACAATTCCGCTATACGCAAAGAACGGAAAGTATATGTGCTGCTCAATAAGCCCAAGGATTACATTACCACCACCGACGATCCGGAAGAAAGAAAAACGGTGATGAAGCTGGTCGAAAATGCATGCAAGGAAAGGATCTATCCCGTAGGCCGGCTTGACAGGAACACAACGGGACTGCTTTTAATCACCAACGACGGCGAGCTTACCAAAAAGCTGACCCACCCGGCAAACAACGTAAAAAAGATCTATCATGTGGAGCTTGACAGGAACCTGGCAACAGCCGACCTGAAAAAAATTGCCGCTGGTGTGGAGCTGGAAGACGGCATGATGCATGTGGATGAGATCAATTATGACGGCGACGGAAAAGATAAAAGCCAGGTTGGCATCGCCATTCATTCAGGAAAAAACAGGGTGGTACGCAGGATTTTTGAAAGCCTGGGCTATGAAGTGAAAAAGCTTGACCGGGTGATTTTCGCCGGGCTCACCAAAAAAGACCTGCCCAGGGGAAAATGGCGCAACCTGAGCGAAATAGAAGTGAACATGCTGAAGATGATTGCCGGCACAAGGTCGTAGCAATTACTTCGGCAATGTGGTGCTGCCATTTGACGGATGAAAGTGTACGGTGAATCCGGAAATTGCATGATAAATACTAAAATCGTATATTCGTATTGGTAAACCCACAACCTGCCAGTTTTGTCTGGAGCTGATTTTTTATTTGGATGACAATGGCGGGTTTAAAAAAACTTCGCCATGAGGATCATTACCTTCACATTTTGTTTTCTTATTGCTGTTGCAGGTCATGCGCAGAAACGTGCCAACATCTGGTATTTCGGTAGCAACGCCGGAATGGATTTTAACGGCGGGGCGCCTGTTGCCCTTACCAACGGACAGGTCAACACCTATGAAGGCTGTGCAGCCATCAGCGACTCATCCGGCGCGCTTCAGTTTTATACTGACGGCCTGATGGTCTGGGACCGAACACATACCATCATGACCAATGGAGGCGGATTACTGGGTGGCGGCTCTTCGTCACAATCGGCCATGATCATTCCTGTTCCCGGTAATGATTCACTGTATTATATTTTTTGTGCCGGTGACGGTGGAGGTGGATTTTCCTGGTCCATGGTTGACATGAATCTGAATGGCGGAAACGGAGATGTGATCCCCGCAACAAAAAACACCATCCTGCTTTCGCCAATCACTGAAAAGCTTACTGCCGCTGCAGCGCAAAACGGAACAGATATCTGGGTGGTGGTACATGAGTGGAACACCGATGCCTTTTATGCTTACCTCGTTACGCCAACAGGAATTAATCCTCCTGTCGTTTCAAACACCGGTCTCATTCACACGCCGGTGCCAAACCAGATTGGCTGCATGAAAATATCACATAATGCAAAGCAGATCGCAGTTGCCGTAACGTATATGTCATCAGCCGAACTTTTTGATTTTGACAATGCAACAGGCGTGATCAGCAATCCGATAACGTTTACAGGAATTGAAGATCCTTACGGAGTTGAATTTTCTCCAGACAATTCAAAGTTATATTTCGCAAGCCGTGCACCCTACGCCACAAAGGCATTATACCAGTATGACCTGCAGGCCGGAACTCCCGCTGCCATTATTGCTTCTTTAGCGTACATTAACCAGTCAGCCATCGGGGCCGACAACGGCACCCTTCAGCTTGGACCTGACGGAAAAATATACCTCACACGAGACGGCAGCTCTTTCCTGGAAGTGATCAATGACCCGAATCAGCCTGCTGCCAGCTGTGGTTATGTAATGAATGGATTTGACCTCAGCCCGCAATCCTCCCAGCAGGGACTGCCTAATTTTATCACTACCTGGTTCTCAGGCCTGCAGGTGGAAAATACCTGCTGGGGAGATTCAACCTATATGTCTGTTTCGGCAACGGGCGGACTCTTTGGAGTACAATGGAATTTTGATGATACCGCTTCAGGCGCGGCTAATTTATCCTTCGATTTCAACACCGCACATTTATTTTCCACTCCGGGCACATTCCATGTTCAGCTGATTCAGTTTTTCACAAACGGCGTAATTGATACAACGTATACCGATATCGTTATTTCTGCAGCGCCGGTTGTCGACCTGGGAACAGACACTTCGTTGTGCATCGGCGATACCTTTCTGTTAAATGCCGGCGGAGGTTACAGTACGTACCTTTGGCAGGATAACTCGGTCGATTCCACTTTTTCTGCAACCGCTACCGGACTTTACTGGGTAAAGGTTTCACAGAGCACCTGTTCGATCAGGGACAGCATTGTTCTTACCTTTTCACCCTGCAATGCACCTGTTGTAAACCTGTCGTCATCCGATACCGTGTTCTGTGAAAAGCAATGCATTGACTTCTTTGACCTGAGCACCAATAACCCGACATCCTGGCTTTGGCTGTTCCCCGGCGCCGACAGTGTAACAAGCACATTACAGAACCCAACGAACATTTGTTACAACAGCTATGGCAGCTTTGATGTGACACTGATTGCATGCAACGGATCCGGTTGTGACACGTTGTATTTACCCGGCTTCATTGTTGAATATGTCGCACCCGCTCCCGTGCTGACTCTTTCAAATGATACTTTATATTCTTCACCGGGATACAGTTACCAGTGGTGGAATTCCGCTACAGGTATTATTCCCGGAGCTACCGGAAATTACCTGGTGGTCACCACAGGCGAATCATATTACGTGATCATTACCGACAGCCTGGGATGTGCCGGCTCATCCGGGATTTTTGCAATTACCGGCATTCCGGGTATGATCCAGGATGCTCAGCCGCTGGTTGTTTCACCAAATCCCTCTTCCGGAATATTCACGGTTAAGGCATACGTCCCATTGAATAATTCAACCGTGCGGATCTTCAATTCGCTTGGCGAACAGCTGAAATTATTTACGGCAAATCTGACACCCGGGAACGAAATGGTGATCAGCATGGGTGATGCTGAAGCAGGACTGTATTTGCTGGTGCTGGATGCAGAAGGGAAAAGATATGTTCAGCGTATATCCAAAGAGTGATTATCCGCCGCCTACTGCCTTCGACCTGGCAATGTACTCATCAGCCGTTTTATCATCGCCCAGCATGTGATAGGTAACACCTATGTTGTAAAGCACTTTGGCATTCTGCGGGTTGATCTGGATCACCTTTTTATAGCTTTCAATCGCTTTGGCATAATCCTTCATGGCTGCATAGCTGTTGCCGATGTTGTTGTAGGCATCGCTGTAATCGGCATTTAACGCCACCGCTTTGTTATACCATTCAATTGCTTTATTGAAGTCTCCGGCTTTTGCAAAAGTATTGCCCATGTTGTAATAGGCTTTATCCATCTTGGGATCTATTTTGATGGCATCATTCAGGGTCTGCATGGATTCATTGAGCATGCCCGCATCACAATACGTAAGTCCCAGGTTATTATACGCTTCCCCGAGCTTCGGATTCAGCTCAATCGCTTTCCTGAAATCAACAATGGCTTTATCGTATTGCTTCGTCAGGTTATAGGCAAGTCCTGAAGAGTTAAAGAATTCGGCATCTGTCCAGTTCTTCTGTTGTTTCGCAACTTCAAATGCCCTTACAGCATTGGCGCCATCGCCCTTTTCCTTGTAAGCCATTCCAAGATGATACCAGGCATCAGCATAAGAATTCAGAATGGCCACGCCCTTTTCAAGCTCTGCAATTCCCCTGTTCAGGTATTCATCCTTTTTCTTGGGATCTTTTTCATCCAGGCCCTTTTCAATTACAAGTGCGCTTCCGAATGCATAATGGATGCGTGCGCTGTTGGGTGATGTCAGTACATCTTTTTCAAGCAGGGCGATGTTGTTCTTCCAGTCAGCATTCCGGCTGATGGTTTTAACTGAAAACAGCAGCAGGATGACAGCAAGTATTCCGAGTGTCTTTTTATGCTGACTGAAAAACTCCGGCAATCCTCCCGGTTTGATCTTAACAACATCCGCTTTCAACAACATGGTCAGGCCGATGCCGGCTGCAATGGCAAAGCCAAGGGAAGGCATATAGGTAAACCGTTCACCCATCACTGCCTCAATCAGTATCACCACATTGGAAACAAGTGACATGGTGATCAGAAAAAACAGGATGCCGAAGCTGACCGGATTCCTGTTCTTGAAATTTTTGATTGCATAAAAAATCAGCGCTCCATAAACAAGCAATGCAAGCAATGCCCTGAAATCCCCAAAAGTTACATTGGGAATGGTGTTGTAAGAATAATCGAAAACGAGGGGATGAGGAAAAAACAACAGCAGCAGGTATTTCCCCATGATCATAATCGCTCCTGCAAGCCGTGAGGCAAAATTTGGCGCTTCGATGAGTGAGTTATTGATGGCCAGAATCTCCACATCATAATTCAGTCCTTTCAGCACCATATACCGGATGCCAAGGTAAACAACAGCAACTCCGGCAAATACAGCACTGGTTGAGATAATTTTCTTCACATCTGACGAAGAGAAAAAATAAAGCAACAGCGGGAATACGGCCAGCACCGTCATTGCATTTTCTTTCGACAACAGCGCCAGAAAATAACAACCTGCCGCGGCGGCAATATTCACCGGCGATGCATTACGTATATGACGAAACACGAAATAAAATGAACTGATGATAAAGAGAAAACATAATATTTCATCGCGGCTTTTGATATTTGACACCACCTCCGTATGGATCGGATGAAATACATAGAGCAGCGAAATGATAAATGGAAGCAGGTAGTTTTTTCCGGCAAACATCATACAGAGTGTTTGAAACATCAGCCATGCCGTGAGGCCGTATAAGATCACGTTGACAAGGTGACCCAGAAAAGGTTTGTCAGGCGCAATCTCGTATTCAATGGCAAACATCATTACGGAAAGCGGTCGGTAAACCCCTTCTTTCCGTTCCCAGAATCCTTTGCGATAGGCCGTTGTTAAAATTTCAGGAATGGCCTTGATGCCTTTAACGGTAATCTTGTTGTTTTTGATTACTGTGCCGTCATCCACTGCATAATCATGGCCAAGCGTATTGACATATAAAAGTAACGCGCAGACCACACAGATAAGTCCCAGGAATGTCCGAAGCTTTCTCAGCGAAGATTCATCAACAGGTATACTTTTGGAAACAACCTCTTTGGTTTTAGAGGCTTTAACGGGCTTTGAAACTTTCATCGGCTGAACATCCTATGGTTGCCACAAAGATAAAATTTCCGGTGAAAGTCAATCGTCAGGATGTCCTGGTAAATATTGGCCCTGAATCAGGAAAACAAGTTTGTTTATTCTGCCTTCTTGCTTTTGTCAGCATCATCATCGGACATGCCCTTTGAAGCATCTTTGAATTCTTTAATGCCGCGACCAAGGCCTTTGGCTAGGTCAGGGATCCGTTTTGCGCCGAAAAACAAGAGAAGGACTGCGATAATCAGGAATATTTCCGTTGCACCCATTCCTCCAAGGAATCCCAAAATGATGTAGTTTAACATGACTGTTATATTTAGGGCAAAATTAATACTTTAAACTACCAAATCCTACTTTTTAGCCAGCCAGGCCGAAGGATCAAGCTTGGTAAAGCCTTTCCATATCTCCAGGTGGAGCTCTGTTTTCACATCTTCCTTACTGGTATGAATGGAACCGACCTTTTGCTTGGTGGTCACCTTATCGCCCTGCTTTACAAATACTTCGTCGAGGTTCGAATAAACGCTCAGGTATTCTCCATGCCTGATGATCACCACTTTATTGCCTGCAATGGAAGTCACATGGGTTACTTCGCCCTGGAAAATAGCCCTTGCGCTGCTGCCTTTATTGGTGCTGATATCGATGCCATTGCTTTTTACGATGATCCCTTTCAGAACCGGATGGGGATGATCTCCGAAGACGCCGGTAATGGTTCCCTGCTCTACCGGCCAGGGCAGTGAGCCTTTGTTGTTCTGAAATCCTGCCGACAGCTTCTGGCCCTCGGGTGTAAGCGTAAACACATTCGTATTGGTCACATTTTTATTTCCTGCAGCGGCTGCTTTCTTTTTTGCCGCTTCCATCTCTTTCCTGATCAGGTTTTCAAGGGCCCTGTCCAGCTTATCCTTGGCAGCCTGCTTTTCCTGCAGCTGCTTGGTAAGCTTCCGCTCACTCTGCTGAAGCTTGGTAAGCATCACTTCCTGTTCGCCCTTTTCTTTGTCGAGCGTTTTTTTCTGATTTTCCTGTGTTGACTTCAGCTTTGTCTTATCCTTCTTCTGATCTTCCAGCTCGGATCTTTTTCCTGAGAGACGCTGTTGCGTTTCGATGATCATCGCTGCCTGGTTTTTTCGCTGCTCGCTATACTGCTGAAGATATTTTAACCGCTTATACGCCTGGTTAAAGTTTGCCGAAGCAAAAACGAACATCATCCGCTGGTATTCATTCTGATTTTTATAAGCATACCTGATCATGTTCGCATAATTTTCCTTCAGCTCCGCCATCTTTCTTTCAAGCTGCTGAATCTCCGAATTGGTCTGGCTGATTTGTCCGCCAAGCGTTTCGATTTCTGTGTTGATCGTCAGGATCAGCTCCTGGCGTGCCTTTATTTTCTTATTCAGCGCAACCAGCTCCGCCATCGATCTGTTTTTATTTCTCGAGTTCGCCTGCAGCATCCTGTTTGTTTCGTCAATTTCTTTCTGCAGTTTCGCCCGTTTTTTTTCAAGCTCTTTTTTTGTCTGTGAAAAAACAAGCGTACATGAAAGTAAAAGCAGCAATAAAAGGTTAACGCATCTCTTCATAGCTGTCGGGTATGTTAAAAGGAAAGTCCTGCACCTCGCCGAGGGTAAGCTTCGTATATTCTATTTCAATATGAATGGCTTTGTCGGCCTGGATATCGGTTACGCACTTATGAGGAAACATGCCATAATCCGTATTCCTGAAATCGGCATAATTAATTTCAATGGTCTTGTTGATTTTACCGTCCTCAATCCTGTTTCGCATAATCCTGAAGTTGACGTCGTCAATCCACATGTCCTGCACCACGGGCTTGTTCGGGTCCTTCTCTTCCAGTGATCTTTTCAGCTTATGCTTGCTCAGCGTGCTCAGAATAAAATATTTGTCCTCCACATAAACTGAAGCAAACTTATTTTCATTGCGGTAGGCGAAAAAATTACCGATCAGCATGGCCTGCAGCATGTCAAAACTGACATTGATCCGTAAAAAATCATGGAGGAATTTATAATCGGTGACTTTATATTTTTTATTTATCCTTTCGATCAGCTTGAGCGTATCAGGTGTGATCAGCACACGCGCTGCCTCAATGCCGAGCAATGGTGAGATATAAATCCAGATCACACTGTCTTTTTTTATTTTCAGGGTGATGTTAAATGCATTCGAATTGCCGTTCATCACGGCATGAACATTTGCTTTGGCATAGATCCAGTTGCTGTTGAATTCATGCAGCTTGAGGATGTGGTAAATATTCTCTGATGAAGTATCGAGCAAAGCGGTTGAATCGGCTTTGGCTTCTTTGATCTTAACCGTTTTGATGGGCGTTTTACAACTGCCCAGGAGCATGATATAAAAAAGGGTTCCCGCGATGACGATGGCGTAAGGATTAAAAACGCCTGCATATTTGCCGGAATTATTCATATAGCTTTTTGTCCGTAATCTTCTTGTTCAGCTGGTCCGATCCCGGGCCTGCGGATTTTGCTTTTTGCCAGTATTCAAGCGCTTTGCCATCCTCACCAAGCTTATACAGCACATCGCCGTAATGTTCGAGGATGGTGTCGTTTTTGTCGCCGCCGTTTGCCATGGCTTTATCCAGCCACTCGCGTGCTTCCTTATATTTTCCCTGCTTGTAAAGGATCCAGCCATACGTATCCTGGTATGACGGATTTCCTGGTGCAAGCTCATTGGAAAGCTTCGACATGGTTGCTGCCCTGTCCAGCTTCTCTTCCCGAAGCGATAAATAATAGCTGTAGTTATTCAGCACGTTCGCATTCCTTGGGTCAATCTCAAGCGCCTTTTCGAAATACTTATCCGATTCCGGATAATTTTTTAATGCGTTGTAATTATCTCCGAGGTTTGAATAAAAATCTTTGAGCAGGGCGTTATCATCCACCACCATCTTGCTTCCGGCGAGCAATGCTTTGGTCGCCTCTTCGTATTTTTTTGCCTGGTGGTTGGCAATGCCATTGAGAAGGTAAACAAGAGGTTGTTCAGGGAAAAGGGTCAGGGCTTCATCGCTTTCCGTGAGCATGGCGGAAAAATCACTCATCTCCGATTCAATAAAAAGTAACTGTTGCCATACATGATAATTCTTGTTGTCAAGCTCAATGGAGCTGCGGAACGCTTTTCTCGCTTCGCTGTAATTTTTATCCAGGCTTAAAAACTCTCCGTATACGGCAAACGCAATGGGGTCATCGGGATGGGTTTCAACCAGTATCTTCGCCAGCTGCAGCGACTGATCCATCATTTCAGGAACCTGGCTTACCATGGGAGCATAGGATTCCAGCACTTTTATTTTAATTTCCGGCTCCAGTTCCGGTTTGGTGAAAGCCGCTTTCAGGTTTTCAAATGATTTTTCCTTGTCACCCTTCTGACGATAATACTCGGCAAGTGCAAGGTATACATGCGGGCTCTCAGGGGCTTTCCGCTGCATGCGCTGAATGGTTTCAAAGGCTTTATCTTCCTGGTTGTTTACCTGGTACATCTCTACAAGCAGCGCATACGCTTCCAGGTCATCAGGAAATTTTGCAATGAGCTTTTCCAGCTCTGCTGCAGCTTTATCAACCTTGTTCATTTTTAAATACAGCCGCTCCTTCTGCACGCTCAGCTCTTTGCTTACACCGGCCATGGCCTCCACCTTGTCATAAACTTTTATTGCTTCAGCAGGTTTGTTCTGGTACAGGTACATGGAAGCGAGGGCAAAATAAAAATCCAAACGCCCGGGATTTTTCTTTATAACGTCTTCATATACGCTGATGGCTTCCTCATACTTTCCTGTGTTTTCATAAACTTCTGCAAGCAGCAGCTGGTACCAGATGTTATCAGGAGCCTGCTCGGTGGCCGCCTTGGCGAAGTACAGCGCATCATTTGATTTTTTCTGGCCCATGTAAATATTGGCCATTTCATACATGGAAGCAGCATGATGCGGATCGATGCGCAGGCACTGTGCATACAGGTCGGCGGCCTTTTCGAAATTGCCAAGTATTTTTTCCTTGCTGGCATTATAAAAATTAAATGTCAGGTTCATCCGTTGCTCTTCCGTAAGGCTGCCCTTATCCCTGTCCCTGTTATGCCTGTTTTTCTGCGCCTCCACGTGGCAGCAGCACAACGCCGCTGCAACAGTGAAAACCAGAAATTTTTTTGCGTTTCTTTTCATCGTCTTAATTATTCCGCACTTAAATCATACTGCAGTGGTATAATCACCCATGCTGATGTCTTTTGCAATTCCTTTGTAATTCACATGATTTCCGATCATGGAATTATGAATGACGGCGCGGGCCACCTGTGTATTGCCCTGAATGATGGAATTCTTGATCACCGACTCCGATACCCTGCAACCATTCCCCACCGACACATGGGGGCCAATGATTGAATCCTGCAAATGCACATCTTCTCCGATAAAGCAGGGTTGGATCACAACAGCATTCACCATTTTAACGGAGGCAGGGATTTTCAGGTTGTCCTTTTGTATTTCCAGTACACGCTGATTGGTATATACAGTGGCATCCTTGTTTCCGCAATCCAGCCATTCCGTTACCCTTCCGGGGATCAGCCGCTTGCCCTGGTTTTTCATATTTTCCATGGCATTGGTAAGCTGAAACTCGCCTTTATCCCTGATGTCGTTATCAAGCAGGTACTGCAGTTGCTGCCGAAGGTATTCGCCGTCTTTAAAGTAATAAATGCCTATGATGGCCAGGTCTGATACGAAAGTCTGTGGCTTTTCAACAAAATCAGTGATCACATTTTCGCTGTTCACCTTTACCACCCCAAACTGGCGCGGATCTTCAATCTGCTTCACCCAGATGATGCCGTCGCAATCATCTGTCATTTTCGCATCCGTCCTGAAAAGCGTATCTGCAAAAGCAACCACCACTTTTCCTTTCAGTGCGCTTTGTGCGCATAATATGGCATGGGCCGTTCCCAGGGGTTCATCCTGGTAACAGATCGTACCTTTTGCACCTTCTGCCTCCGCAATAGCGATCAGCTTTTTCTCAACCTCTTTTCCGAAATCACCGATCACAAAAGCGATTTCATCCACCTTTTCATGGCATACCTTGGTAATGTCTTCAACCAGGTGCTGGACAATCGGCTTGCCAGCAACAGGAATCAGGGGTTTTGGAATGGTGAGTGTATGCGGACGCATCCGTTTACCCATTCCCGCCATGGGTACAATAATTTTCATGCTTGAGATTTTATAAAGAGAAACAAACTGTATTAAAAAATTAGTTTACTGCTTACTTGCCGGTATGACCAAAGCCGCCGGCTCCGCGAACAGTGGGTTCCAGGGATCCGGTTTCCTGCCACTGAACCCTTTCATGTCTGTTAACAATCAGCTGGGCAATTCGTTCACCCGGCTTTATTTCGAAATCTGTATCCGACAGATTAACCAACAGGACTTTGATTTCGCCCCTGTAATCTGCATCGATGGTTCCCGGTGCATTCAGCACCGTGATCCCGTTCTTGAAGGCAAGTCCGCTGCGTGGCCTGATCTGCGCCTCATGGCCGGAAGGAAGTTCGATAAACAAACCCGTCGGCACCAGCGTCCGCTGCAGCGGCCTGAGCACGATGGCCGACTGCAGACTGGCCCGAAGATCCATCCCCGCTGCTGATTCAGTTTCATAGGCAGGTAAAGGGTTCCCTGATTGATTAACGATGTTCACACGCATCTGCAAGGTATTTAAGGCGGCTAAATTACTTGTTTTTTTGGTCTTTCTAAAAAGAAGCTTCCCCCAATGAAAATGGCCAACAACAAGGTATTGATAAGCAGCGTCTGGACGTTGCTTAATGTTCTTACCGATGAAATATAAACACTCAGGAAATAAAGCCCCAGGGCAAACCCCATATAGAAAAATATCCTTTTCAGATCATAGGGTATGGGGTAATGTTTTTGTCCAGTCAGGTACGACATCACCATCATTGCAAAATAACAGGCCAGTGTGGTCCAGGCAGCTCCCATGTATCCCATCCTGGGGATTAGCAGGATGTTCAGCGTAATGGTAATCAGGGCGCCGGCAATGGTGAATATTGCACCATACCTGGTCTGGCCCGTAAGCTTGTACCACATAGACAGGTTAATAAAAATGCCAAGGCACATATTGGCAAGCAACAACACCGGTACCACATCAAGACCCGACCGGTATTTTTCCCCGATAAAGTATTTGATGATATCCAGGTACATCATGATGGCAAGGAAAATCAGCGAGCAGATCAGTACAAAATATTTCATCACCATGGCATACAGGGTGGTATTGTTTTCCTTATGCTGCTGCGAAAAGAAAAAAGGTTCAGCGGCATAACGGTAGGTCTGGATAAACAGCGTCATCAGCATGGGAATTTTATAACAGGCGCCATAGATTCCCAGCTGTTCCAGGGCTGTCGCTTTATCTGTAATCAGACTTTTCAGAATCACCCTGTCAAGCGCTTCATTCACCATCCCTGCCAGCCCGCCAATGAGCAGCGGGAATGCATACCCGATCATTCTTTTCCACAAAACAGCATCAAATTCCATCCTCCCTGAAATTTCAGGTATCAGCATCAGCAGGGTGATGGCACTGGCCAGCACGTTGGAAATAAAAACATACCCTACTCCGATTTCGGGCGTGTAAATGGCACCTGCAATGCCACTAAGTAATCCGGAGCCCGAATGCAGCATGGCAGGACATGCGACCAGGAAAAAAAGATTGAGACCGATGTTGATAAAGATATTCACCGACTTCAGCATGGCGAATTTCTTCGCCTTGTTCTGCTGCCGGAGCCTGGCAAAAGGAATTGCTGCAACAGCATCAGCACCCAGAATAATTGCAAAATAAATGATGTACTCTCCATGATCAGGATACCCAAGCAGTGCTGCTGTCTGATCACTTAAAATGATCATCAGCGTCATCAGAAAAAATGATGAGCCAAGGATGGACAGTATCGCTGTTCCATATACCTTTTCCCGGCTGGCCTCTTTTTCAGAAAAACTGAAAAAGGCCGTTTCCATACCATAGGTGAACAGGATGGTAACAAAAGTGAGGATGGCATATAATTCTGTAACTACCCCGAATTCTTCAGGCAAAAAAACCCTGGTGTAAAGCGGAACGAGCAGGTAATTCAGCAGCCTGCTTAAAATGCTGCTCAGCCCGTAGATGGCTGTCTGACCCGCTAATTTCTTTATTACGCTCATGTGCGCCCCGCACAGGCGGGGCAAATCTGAAAATTTTTATCTTTCTTACTTCAGGGAAGCAAGTGAATTTTTGAGATAATCTATCACGTTCACCTCTGTGGCATCAATGTTCCTGATTTCCGACAGGTACCATGTTACCCAATCTCCGAAGTGTATCAGGTAAAATGTTTTCTCAAGCTGTGAATCCCCTTTGCTCCATACTTCAAAAAAATGCGGTGTATACCGGCTCACCACTTCCCTTGTAATTTCCATTCGTTTCTGAACCCTGTTATAATCATCCTTGTTACGCAGCATAACCACGGCCAGGTTGTCGTGCTTTTCAGTCCAGCCCACCAGCTCATTGTGATTCATTTCCGGAATCACCTGATGCCAGCAGAGCATTTTTGAATTTTCATTGATCTGCTGTCTGAACCGCACTGCAACGCCTTCATAATTGGCGGCCACATAAATAACAGGAATTTTTGATGCCAGCTTTACGGCCAGCGCCCTGGCAGCCTGCATCACCTGCTCTTCTTCAGCCTGAAGCAACGCCACTGATTTCCTCAACTGCGATTTAAAAGTGTCAGGAATAAGTCCATAACCGTGCAGCACGTAAAAAAGCTGTGTAAATGAATACGCCAGGCAGGACCTGGGTGGCATTCCTCCCGGTATGACAACATGGTCATACTTCATACTTTTTGCAGTCTCCAGCACCTTGCCTCCTGAAGTTACACAAACGATTACCGCCTTTTTGGAGGTGGCTTCCTGCAGCGCCTGCAGCGTTTCTTCCGTATTGCCAGAATAAGACGATACAATAACCAGGGTGTGTGCGTTTACAAATCCCGGAATAAAATAGTCTTTGCAAACGTGAACAGGTACTTTTAAATCTTTTTCAGCAACCTGTGAAATAATGGTTCCCCCGATGCCTGAACCGCCCAGCCCGGTAATCAGCACATTCCTTATTTCAACGGCCGGTTTTGTAAATGCTGCCTTTTCCCCGATTTGTATTGCCTCGTTCAACTGGCTGGCAAAATTCGCCACAAGATCTTTCATTAACATGTTAGTCGTACTTAATTCAGAACAGGCTTATTGCCTGAAGGTTACAAATTTATAAAAAATATTACCATCACGGTCCGGTGTGTTTTAACTTTATACAGTAAATATTAACAAGGCCCGGTTGATGACCGGAAATCAACCTGCAGGAAGTAACGGGAATGATATACGTAAAATTTTGTTTCCGGAAATTCAGGTTGTGCTGACGGGTTCAATTCATCAGTCCTTTTTCAGCACAAGTGAAAAATGGTGGCTGCTGATGTGGAAACCCTTTTTAAGATAGAGCCTGTGTGCATCAAAACGATGCACGCCCGAATCCAGGTGAACCTGGTCAATGTTGTTTTTCTTTGCAAAATCGAATATCCAGTCAAGCAGCATGCTTCCGTATCCTTTGTTCCTTGCCGAAGGCAGGGTGCTGAGGTCATCAATATACAGGTATCTTCCCCTGTGCAGCTTTTCTCCCATTTCGAATCCGGCAACAGAAACCACTTCGCCATTTTCATCTTCTGCATAAATCATGTGAAACCCGTTTTTGAACATTCGCTGAATAATGCCGGCAAATTCTTCTTCCCCGATATGAGGACGTAATTCATGCATTGTGCGCCAGCATTTTTTTATTGACTGAAGGTCTCCTGCCGTCTTTATTTCAATGTTGCTTTTCATGCTGACGGTTTTTCCAGGTATCATATACGCGTTTCATTTGCCTGATATGCAGGGGGATGTGATCAGCATAAATCAACAGCCAGTCATCCATCGTCATCAGCCCGTTCTCAGGATGACTGATGGTGTTCGCCCAGGTCTTCTCATCGATTGCAGCGATCAGCCTGAATGATGAATGCCGCAAAAGCGTAAACAGGGCCAGCGCCTCATCTGTGGACTGGTTGTGGTAGTCCAGCTTAATGGCCCACTTATCCTGGTCATATGCCATGATCGTTTTTCCCGGCTCTGCGATAAAACAACGGCACCGGACGTAGGAGTTTATTTCACTGTCGGTAATGTGGATGATGATCTCATGGATGCTCCATTGCGTTGGTGCAGGTTTGAATTTCCACATTTCTTTGGGAAATTCCCTGATGGCCTGATGCAGGAGCTGGGAGGCCTTACCATAAAGTTCCAGCTGTTGTTTTCGCTCTTCCCTGGTCATTGTTTTTTTTCCCGCCAAACCTACATATTTTTTGAGAACTCTTTTCTTTATGAAAAGTTAAAATTCCCGCTCTTCTTCATAAAAATAAAAAAGGTGGCGCTCATAGAACGCCACCTTGAATGTTAGCCGGGGTTAGCTACTGTATGATGAGTCGGATGACCTGTCGGTAAGAGCGTGATTTCATTTCAACAATATACACTCCTTTTGGCAGATCACTGAAGTCGTAATCATTTCGGCTTACACTTCGTGTCAGCCCTGAAATGTGATCTGAATAAACCCGGTTTCCTACCACATCAAACAGGGTCATATCCATTTCACCATCGTTCGTGTTTTCTGTCTCAATGGAAACCATGCCGGTTGACGGATTCGGGAATACGCGAATGATTGATTTCTTATTTTCAGTAAAACCGTTACCGGTATTTCTTGGGCTGGGCTGCGTAATTACAACCAATGCCGTTTTGGAGCACCCTTTCGAATCCGTTACCTTAATCGTATATGCTCCTGCTCCGAGATTATTGATGGACGCTGTGGTTTTGATCGGAACGGTATTCCAGATATAGGTATACCCTGGTGTGCCGCCGCTTACTGAAACGCTTGCCGATCCGTTATGTCCGCCGTTTGCTGTTACATTCGACTGAGAGGTTGTGAGAACCATCAGTGTCGGCTGGGTCACAGTAATATTTGCTGTTTTTACACATCCCCCTGCATCTGTTACACTGCAGATATAATGTCCTGCAGGAATATTGCTGATACTGGCAGTGGTTTTGACGGGAATTGTATTCCATGAATAGGTAAATGGTGGAACGCCTCCTGAAGCTGTAACGCCTGCAGCACCCGTGCTTCCTCCATAGCAGCGCACATTCGTCTTTGTTGTCACCAGCTGCAATGTTGCTGCAGGTTCGGTAACAGTGAACGTTGTTTTTTTGGCACAGCCGTGGGAATCTGTAACAGTAACTGTATATGCTTTAGCTTTAAGACCAGTCCGGTCTTCCGTGGTGATTCCGCCATTCCAAAGATAAGTATATGGCGGCGTTCCGCCTCCGGCGGTAATATTGATTGCACCATTGCTGTCGCCTTTACATTTCAGGTGAGTGATTACACCTGTTGTATTTACAGTAGTCGGCTGGGTGATCGAAACACCGCCGCTTGCCTGACATCCGTTTGCATCAGTAACCAGAACCGAATAGTTGCCCGGACCCAGGTTGCTGACAGCCTGCGTTGTTTTAACAGGATTGGTTGACCATGAATAGGTGAAAGGACCTATGCCTCCTGCAACAGCCACCGTGGCTGTTCCGTCTTTCGCACCGGAACAGTTTACGTTTGTTGATGAGGGAGTCAGACTGACGGCCGGCGGACCTGTGAGTAATATCTGGCTTGTGGAAGTACAGGCGCCATTGCTGACTGTTACCGTATATGTACCTGCGGGTGCTCCCGACAGGTCTTCTGTTGTCGCACCCGTGCTCCAGCTGTATGTAAACGGTCCCAGGCCGCTCAGCACAGCCAGGTTAACTGTTCCGTTTGATCCTCCTGCGCAGCTGAGGTTATAGCCGCCGTTATATACGCCGCCGGTCAGGGACAGGGTGATGGTAAGCGGAGATACTGTGGATGTGGCAATGCTGGTACATCCGTGATTATCGGTTACTGTTGCAGTATAATTTCCGGCTGTGAGCCCTGTGGCTGTTGCTGTTGTTTGCCCGTTATTCCACAAATAGGTATATACCGGCACGCCACCGGCTGCCACAACGGTTGCTGTTCCGTCCGATGTTTCGCCGCAGCTGACGGTGGTTGCAGAAGCAGAAGAAGTAAGCAAAGTTGGTTCTGTAATAACTGTATTGAGACTGACTCCGCATCCTGCTGCATCATTTACTACAACACCATAAGGTCCTGCAACAAGATTAGTTACTGATGCAAGTGTTGAACCATTGCTCCACAGGTAATTTACAGTTCCGCTTCCGCCTGAAATATCCAGCGCCAACGCGCCGTCATTGCCGCTATAGCAATTTACATCAGTCTGTATGAAGCCGGCTGTAATAACAGGGAACACATCAATAACAACATCGTCGTTTGCCATGCATCCGTTATTATCCAGAACCGTGTAGGTCAGCGAAAAGGTGCCGGTTGCACCACCCGTAAATACAGTTGTTTCAACTGTTGTGTCTGAAAGGAATAAATTATCTCCGCTCCAGTGATGTATTGCATAAACTGACGATCCCTCTTCAGGATTTCCCGAAAGGCTGATGCTGCCTCCAAGACAAAGCTGGATCGGATCAGGGGATATTACTGCTGTAAGCGAGGATGCAATGGTGACAGTCGCTGTAGCAGATGACACGTTTCCATGAATGTCAGTGACAGTCAGCGTAACCTGGTTATCACCGATGTCAGAGCAGGTGAAAGTATCAGGCGATACCGATTTCGTAAGGATGCCACAATTATCCGTGCTTCCGCCATCCACCATTGCAGGAGCTATCACAACTGCTCCGGAAGGGTCCAGAATCAGACTGATGTTCTGCGTATGAACAACCGGCGCTTCATTGTCATTGACTGTTACATTAAAACTGCATGATACGGTGTTTCCTGCCGGATCAGTTGCACTGAACGAATTAAGCGTGGTTCCAACCGGGAACATGGATCCTGATGGCAATCCCGCTGTTTGTGTCATCACAGCGCTGCAGTTATCAGTTGCTGTGACAACATATGAAAACGGTGCTTCACAGGCGCCTGTGTTGTTATTAATTATTGCATCTGTACTGCATGTTATGACAGGAAAGGTGATATCCAGAACAACAACATTGAAGCTGCAGGTTGTGACATTGTTTCCTGCATCCGTGACCTGGAAAGTATTAATTGTTGTACCAGGAGGGAATACTGATCCTGATGGCAATCCTGCTGTCTGAACAGGGGTAACGGCAGAACAGACATCTGACGCTACAGGGAATGAATAGTTGACAACTGTTCCGCAGCCTGTTGAGTCGCTGTTTGCCAGTATGTCGCCCTGGCATGAAATAACCGGGGCTTCGGCATCTATAACGGTAACCATAAATGTACATGTAGAGGTGTTACCGACCGAATCCGTCGACAGGTAGGTATTGGCGGTAACGCCAATGGGAAACGCTGATCCAGATGGCAGACCTGCTGTCTGAATCGTATGCACGCCTGGACAGTTGTCTGTTCCCGCCGGTGTGATATAGCTGACTATTGCTTCGCAAAAACCGGCAGGCGCATTCACGGCGATATCTACCGGGCAGTTTAAGACCGGAGCGGTAATATCAACGGGTGTAATAACATCGATCGTGGAGGCTATGCTGCAGTTATTAATATCTGTAACTGTTAATGTATACGTACCAATGGCAAGCTGGCTGATGTCCTTCGTAGTCGCACCGTTTGACCAGAGGTATGAATACGGAGGAGTGCCTCCTGACGCATTGATAATGATGGCGCCATCACTTTCTCCCTGGCAGGCTACATTGGTCACTACATTCAATATGCTGAACTGTTGCGGTCCTAATACTTCAATGCAGGCCGAGTCGGATGCACAAACCAGCGTGCTTTGAAACCCGGCAATAGAATCTGACACCACCAGGCAATAAATTCCGGCACCCGCCTCTTTCAGCGTATCTGTGTATAGGGAGCTGATCGTATCTTTCACGACAGTCCCATTGTGATACCACCTGAAATGGAAGGGAACCGATCCAAGAAATATCTGGGCATAAATATTTGCATTCGTTTCTCCATGACATTTCAGCGTATCAGCACTTAATATAGCCACAGGAGCATCTATAAAAATAATATTGGCCGCATTTGATACCGCATTGCACGAAAGCATGGCTGCAGGTAAGGTAACTCCAACGGCATAAATACCGGGACCATTGACAAAAAGGGTGCTGTCAGTTGTCGGGCCATATCCGTAATCAAACAAGGTGCCCGCTGGCCAGCCGCCTGCATAAGCGCCCGTATCCTTTGCTGTAATAATAAAGGAAGACCCTGTACATACCACCGTGTCTGAAGGAAATAACTTGGGCTTGGGATTGCTTATAACTGATGCTGCAATGGTATTGGAAGATGCTGTTGCCGGAGATGCGCATTGTGCATTGGAAGTTAATGTACAGGTTACCTGGTCACCGTTTAACAGTATTGATGAATTGAAGACCGTATTGTTTGTGCCTGCATTGATGCCATTAACTTTCCATTGATAAACAGGCGCTGCCCCTCCATTGACTGGTGTTGCAGTAAAACTTAATGGTGTGCCGCTGCAATTGGTTCCACCTGCAGAGGTGATGGAAACAGAAGGCGTTACCTGAAGAAATATAGGCCTGTTTCCGGAAGGGTTATTGGGAGACGGTGTCTTATTACCAGGATTTCCCCCGGAGCCGGAACTTGCAATCACAAGGCCACCGGTAGGAACAAATGCATCAACGCTATTACCAGAGCAGGGTGCATTGGCTGCAATATCGAAAGTCAGGAATAAATACCTGGTATTGTTCCCGATGGCTCCTGTATTTAATGTAAACAGGATGGTGCCTGCAGGATTATTGATCGTCGCCCCTATTTGTGTAGCAGTTCCGAATGAGTTGCTTGAGTTGATCCAGAGTTTAGCTGAAGTTACATTGGCATTATCTGTATTGCTCATGGTGAATGAACAGGTCGCAATTTGCCAGTTTTGTCCAAAACCTGTTGAGCTTCCGTCAACGGTTACTACAAGGATCTGCCGGTTTGTAGAACCGGGAGCCACGTTGCCGGTAACCTGTGCAACACTTGAGGATGAATAGCTTGAAGCCTCCACGCTGCCGGCATGGACAAGCATCAGGCCTGTCAGACAGCAGTAAAGGAAAAGGGATAATTTGTTGTAGCGTTCGGTCATGGGTATTGCTTTCCGAATCCGGATTTTAAGGTTTTTATGAAAGAATTAATGGTAATTCGTATATGACTATACCTTATCAATTTACCACGATTTGGGGCCTACGGGCGCTTTAATTTGGTGTAACAGTCCTTATTTTAGGCCAATCTGCTGTTTTTAGCCCTATACGAAATTCGTTTTGACGGCCTTTTGAACGCTTTGAATCAGGATACACAGATTGTCGCCATGAGTTATACACCTGGCCGAAAGCCTCCGTTTAAAGCAAAACAGCCGGGGTGTTATCCCGGCTGTTTTGTCATTGCAAGTGTAATTTATTGTATCACAATCCTGCTGGTATGAGTCTCTGTTCCGATGTTGATCTGGAAAATATAGATGCCCTTTGGAAGCGTTGTGAAATCATAGAACTTACCGTTTATTCCTTCTTCGGTCATCGCTTTCTCAGTATAAACGGTTCTACCTGTCATATCAGTTACAAAAATCTGGTATGCTTCAGGATTCCCGGCAACAAACTCAAGGTTAACAAATCCATTGGTCGGATTAGGATACATCTTAAATCCGGTAATCAACACTTCTCTTTCATCAGGAATCCCTGCACCTCTGAGAACAGTCCCCGGACATACCAGGAAGCTGCTGCAGCTGACGCCGTTTTTCCAGCTTTCATTGACGGATATAAGCGCACTCTTCAGCGTGTAATAATATGATGATGAACATCCGCCGCAGCCAATCTTATAATTGGCTTCATTGTAAAGCTGTTCAACGGTCCAGCCCATAAACGGCCCTGAAGAGATGATCAGGTCTTTAAACAGCGTGGTTGAAGATGGAGCAAAATTCGCATCGTATGCATCAAAGACCATGGTCAGCTTTAAAGCAACCAGCTGGGAGGCAAGTGAATTTCCGTAGGTATTTCCCGGGTTAATAAGCGTACCTGCATTGAGCCTTCTTGGCGTTCCTGAGCTTGGCAGGAAGTTCACAACGGCTGCTGATGTGGTAAGCTTAATGGTCCTTCCGCAATCTCCAATGGTCAGGCCGGCAGGGAATGCAGCGGTGAAATTACTGTTGAGGTAGCTCAGCCCGTTGCCTGTCCACCCGCTGTTCGTATATGATTTGAACGACTGGCAGCCGGAAGGTTGTGAAATGATTACCGATCCGGATTTGGTGCATCCTTTGAAATCTGTAACGATTACAGTATACGATCCAGGGGCCAGGCCGGTAATGGTTTTTGTAGTCTTAACCGGCGAAGTGTTCCATGAATAGGTGTAGGGAGAAACCCCTCCTGAAGGACTTGCTGTAGCAGTTCCATTGTTGCTGCCGCTGACAGTTATATCCGTGAAAGACATGTTTACAATCAGCACTGCAGGCTGCGTAACAGTTTTTGAAGCAGTCTTCACACATCCTTTACTGTCGGTTACAGTTACCGTATAAGTGCCGGCAACAAGACCAGAGACGGATGCTGTGGTTTTTACCGGGACCGTATTCCAGCTGTATGTATATGGAGAAGTGCCTCCTGATGCTGAAACTGTCAACTTTCCGTTGTTCCCGCCGTTACACGAAACATTATTGTTCGTGGTAATTGATGCTGAAATCGCAGATGGCTGAGTGAGGCAGAAAGTTAACGTTTTCGCGCACCCTTTCTGATCCGTAACAGTTACCGTATAGGTTCCATGACTGAGGTTGATCCTGTCTTCACTGGTTGAACCGTTGTTCCATAAATAGCTGTACGGTGTTGTACCTCCTGAGGCGGTAATATTGATGCTGCCATTGCTGCCTCCGTTGCAGCTTACGTTGGTAACCACGCCCGTGACCGTCAGTTTAGTCGGCTGGGTAATGGACGTCACCGCTGTTTTTGTGCAACCGTTTGCATCCCCGACTGTTACGGTATAATTACCAGGAACAAGTCCGGTAATGGTTGCCGTCGTTTTTACGGGGCTTGTATTCCAGGAATAGCTATAGGGTGCTGTTCCGCCTGATACATTGGCTGTGGCGGAACCATTCGCACTGCTGTAACAGGATACATTTGTCTTTGAAATATTCACCACAAGCGCAGCAGGCTGCGTCAGGATGATGGATGCCGTTTGTGTACAGCCGCCTGAAGTAACAGTAACACTATATGTTCCTGCCCCGAGGCTGGATATATCTTCTGTAGTGGCTCCGTTCGACCACAGGTAACTGATGCTTCCTGCAGCTCCGTTCACAGTAAGGTTAATGGATCCGTTCATATCGCCGTTGCAGCGGATGTTCTTACCCCCGATATACACCGGACTGGTAAGCGATAATGTAAATCCTGAAGATCCGACAACAGCCTGGCAGGTTGAGCTGCATCCTTTGCTGTCCGTAACCGTAACGGTATATGTGCCTGCAGTCAGGCCGGTAACGGTTTGTGTAGTCTTCACGGGAACTGTATTCCAGCTATAGGAATAAGGACCAGTTCCTCCCTGCGGATTAACTGTTGCTGATCCGGTTGAACCATTGCAGCCTGCATTGGTTACCGTGGTTGAGCAGCTCAACTGAGCAGGCTGGGAAAGCGTGACAGATGCCGATTTTGTACAGCCCTTGCTGTCTGTAACAGTTACCGTATAAGTACCTGCTGTCAGGCCTGTTATGAACGGAACCGTCTGTCCGTTTGACCACAGGAATGAATATCCCGGTGTTCCTCCGGAAGGATTGGCTTCCGCAGTTCCATTGGCACTTCCATAACATGCAGGTTGAACTACTTTTGTAAAGCCTATCGTGATTGGTGTTGGCTGGTAAATTAACACGGAGCATATGCTGCTGCATCCGTTGACATCTGTAACAGTAACACTGTAGGATCCTGCGGCAAGTCCGGTAACTGCAGCCGTTGTTTTGGCCGGTGTGGTATTCCATAAATAGGTATACGGTGGTGTTCCTCCTGAAGGTGTTACGGTGGCCGTTCCCGTTGCTGACCCTGCGCAGTTTGCATCTGTCTTAACAATGCTGCAGCTTACCGCTGAAGATTGATTGATGGTGACAGATGCCGATTTGGTGCATCCCTTTGTGTCTGTAACAGTAACTGTATAGGTACCAGCAGAAAGACCTGTTATGAATGCAACGGTCTGTCCGTTCGACCAAAGGTATGTATAACCTGGTGTGCCTCCCGAAGGGTTTGCTTCAGCCGTTCCGGTATTGCCTCCGTTACAAGCCACATGCACGACTTTGGTGAATGATATGCTGATTGCCGGTGGTTGCGTGATGGTTACAGATTTGGTCTTTACACAACCTTTCGAGTCAGTAACTGTAACGGTATACGTACCAGGGGCGAGGCCGGATATGGATGCTGTTGTTTTAACTGGAATTGTATTCCATGAATAGCTGTAAGGCGGCGTTCCTCCTGTTACACTTGCTGTAGCGGTTCCATTGGCGGCACCATGACAGGAAACATTGGTTTTGTTAACCGTTACGTTCATGTCGTTGGGCTGGGTAATGGTTATGGATGCCGATCCGGTGCATCCATTTTCATCCGTTACGGTCACCGTATAAACTCCTGCCTGGAGACCGGTGATGAATGCAACTGTTGCTCCATTCGACCACAGATAGGAATATGGTGGCGCGCCACCGGAAGGATTCGCTTCCGCAGTACCATTATTTCCACCAAAGCATGAAACATGCACCACTTTGGTAAATACAATGGATATATTGGATAATGTCACCGATTTCTGACAAGATGAAGTGCAGCCATTACCGTTGGTTACAGTAACTGTATAATTACCCGTCTGTGAAACGGTGATGCATTGTGTTGTTGCTCCCGTGCTCCACAGGTAGGCCGACAGGCCTGCAGGTGCACACAGTTGCGTTGATCCGCCTGCGCAGACCTGTGAGTTTCCGTTGATCTGGCAGTTGGGTGGTGTGCCGATGGTAACCGATTTATCACAGCTGCTGGTGCATCCGTTGTTGTCTGCTACCGTAACGGTATAAGTGCCCGTCTGTGAAACAGTGATGCATTGTGTTGTTGCTCCCGTGCTCCACAGGTAG